>Ga0181597_10001987_pt1 | contig 22580 bp, 24 predicted proteins | sample 041ome_5_FD_148647 | JGI IMG/M metagenome (GOLD analysis project Ga0181597, IMG submission 148647) | Coastal salt marsh microbial communities from the Groves Creek Marsh, Skidaway Island, Georgia - 041403US metaG (spades assembly) | ecosystem: Environmental > Aquatic > Marine > Intertidal zone...
GTCTTCTGGGGCGCCGTGATGAAGAAGTAGTTGTCTGTCTGGCCCGACTCGATGCCCATGTCGGTCACGTAGGCATTCGCGGTGTTTGACTCGAGGTAGGGCTGGGTCCTAAGCCTCAACTGTCTGGAATCCGTCAAGGTTCCTTGGGCTGCATAGTTGCTATAGATTTCAAGCGGGACGTGGGTGCTCTGGGAACCTCCCTCCACGTCTCGGATTAAAACACGTCCATCCTCAACCGCCAGCTTATAGGTGCCGTCGTACGTTGGCATGGTTTTCTACTAATTGGTTAGGAAGAATTTTCAAGCGCTTCGTTGCGTATTCAACATATCAAGTTTCATTTTTATCTCTTTTATCCCCTCAATGATCAGTCCCATCATATTTCCATAAGCAAGGGCGTACTCTGTTTCTTCTGTACCCACGACGGCCTCTGGCAAAACCTGTAAAACTTCTTGTGCGATCATTCCTGTGTATCGTTTGTTATTCATTGTGAACGTGTACCCATTTAATTTTTCAATTTTTTCAAGTGCACTTTCAATTTTTTGAATGTCCGATTTGGCACGTTCATCCGAATAACCAATTATATTTCCAGTGGCATAGATGTCACCCGCAACGTGGAGATTGTAGCTAGGACTCGTCGTCCCGATGCCTACATTGGAAGTCGTGGAAATGACAAAGGTGTTCTGGTCTCCGACGTTGGACGTGTTCTGGGGCGCCGTGATGAAGAAGTAGTCCTTACCTGGATCGCCACGGATGCCCATGTCGGTCACGTAGGAGTTGCTGGTGTCCGTCTCGCCATAGTTCTGAACCCTCAAACGGAGCATGCGGGAATTGGCGGACTCGACCGAGGAACTCACCAAATTGCTGAAAATTTCTAGAGGAACTCGAGTGCTGTCCGGGCCTCCCTCGATGTCCTGTAGAAACAGATTGCCGTCAACTTCAACGTTGTGGGTGATGGACGTTCCGATGCCAACGTACGACGGCATGGTTTTCTACTAATTGGTTAGGAAAGATTTATTTGGGATATCTAATATATATAACACCAGAACCTCCAGTACCAGATGTTCCATTGTTCCCTCCGGTAAATCCAGCTCCGCCACCACCTCCTCCTGTATTTGCTGTACCATTCGTTGCCGTGCCTGTACCCTTCGCACCTGCTCCACCACCACCAATTCCACCGTCCCCAGCAGTACCCGTGCTAAGTCCAGAGCATGCACTTCCGCCACCTCCGCCTAAATACACGTCTTGGTCACTTTCTCCTAATCCTGGTATTTTTCTTCCCGGACCGCCATTACCTCCACTTGAATTATTCCCATTCAAGGTGGCATCGTTTCCTGGTCCCCCAGCGCCACCACCTGCACCACCCGAATACATCTGTTCCGCTGTTGGGTTCGCAATTCCCAAACCTCCTGCATATCCTTGAAACCCAGGAAATGATGGTTGTTTTACTACAGAGTTTACATCAACATTTGTACCCCCAGTACTACCATAAGCTGTAGTGTATGAGTAATCTGTTTTACCACCACCACCTCCACCCCAAGCACGTAATCCAAAACATTCTGTATACCCACCATTTCCTCCTGGCGACGGAGTCCCTACCACTCGCGTTCCACCACTTCCTATAGTATATGCATGTTGTCCTGTAGTTATAAACATAGTTCCTACTAATACCCCTCCTCCCCCACCTCCACCAGCATGACGAACACCTCCTCCACCTCCTCCACCTACCATTATGTATTCTATCATACCTGGACTTGTAACCGTGATTGTTCCAGATGATGTAAGTTTATGAACCTTAAATATACTATTTTCGTAAGATGTATTTGTTATAACAGGTGTATAACCATTTATATACCCAGACGTTAATGTCTTTCCAGATGCCATCACCAGGTTCGAATTGATCAAGAGGTTGTCCCCGGTGTTCGCCACGATGTTCGAGGTCGTGAGGGTCTTGTCCGAACCCATGAGCAAATTTGTGGTCACGGTAAGTTCCGAATCATGGGTGATATTGGAGGTCGTGATGGTCCCTGTGATTTTGAGGTTGGACTCGGAGCCCGTGGGAGGTTCAATGGCTGCAGTGGTTAATGTAGTTCCTGCGGCCATTACAATACTCGAACTGATGGTGATGGGTGAGGCCCCGACGATGTTGGACGCGGTGAGGGTCTTTCCGGGACCCATGAGTAAGTTTGATGTAATAGTAAGTTCCGAATCGTGAGTGATATTGGAGGTCGTCAGCGTGCCGACAGACGCGGTGCCCGAGAGTTCCATGTCGGGTCCTCGGAAGATGGTGCCGGACTTGACATCTCCTCCGGCGGTAATCGAACCCGACACGGTGAGATTTGGATTGTAGTAGACATTTGACTCGGGTGTGTTGCCGAGGCGGATGGCCTTTCCGTGGACGGCGCGGTTGGATATGACGTCGCCGGTGTTGACGCTCACTGCCGAAATATTTGAGTTCACGACGGCATCCCCCTGAACCGTCAAGCTTCCATTGATCGTCGTGTTGACCGTTCCGGTGTTGGTGACCACCCCGCCGCTGATCGTGAGGACGTTGCTCAGGAACATGTTGTGACCGCGGAAGGACTGATTGGTCTTGATGTCGCCAGCAGAGGTGAGCGAGCCGGTGATGGTGAAATTGGGTTGGTAGTACAGGTTGGACGCAGGGGTATCATTCAGACGCATGGCCCTTCCTTGGTAGGCGTCACCTATGAGCATGTTCTGCGTCACTCGAGCATTTCCAGATACATCCAACTTGTGTGTTGGTTGGGCGGTCCCGATGCCGACGTTTGAGCCCTCGACCACCACGGCACTGTTCGCGGACCATTCAGATCCATTCCACGTAAGAATTTCACCAGTTTGTGTTCCATCAACTATTCCTCCTGCATTATCATAGTCCCATGCACTTCCGTCATAGACGAGGGTCTTTCCGGCGGCGAGATTTGCCGAACTTAGAGGTACGCCAAATAAATTGCTTGTCCCGTCATTTACCAGGAACTTGTACTCGGCAGTGTCTGCGGTGCCTACCCCGAGATTAGAACTTATGTATGTATTCCCATTAACAGTGAGGTTTGAGGTCTTGACGTTGGACGCGCTCAGGGTTCCTCCTATGAAGGCGTCGTTGGTTACAGAATTCAGGTTGGTGACCGTAAGGTTAGATGATTGGATGTTGGACGCACTTAGAGTACCTCCTATGAAGGCATCGTTGGTCACGGAATTCAGGTTGGTGACCGTAAGGTTGGAGGATTGGATGTTGGACGCACTTAGAGTACCTCCTATGAAGGCATCGTTGGTCACGGAATTCAGGTTGGTGACCGTAAGGTTGGATGATTGGATGTTGGACGCACTTAGAGTACCTCCTATGAAGGCATCGTTGGTTACAGAATTCAGGTTGGTGACCGTAAGGTTCGAGGTCTCGACATTGGAAACCGAAATAGTGCCACCCGAGAGGCGGTTGGTGACCGTAAGGTTGGAGGATTGGATATTGGATGCGCTCAGGGTTCCTCCTATGAAGGCATCATTGGTTACAGAATTCAGGTTGGTGACCGTAAGGTTCGAGGTCTCGACATTGGAAACCGAAATAGTGCCACCCGAGAGGCGGTTGGTGACCGTAAGGTTGGAGGTCTCGATATTGGAAACCGAAATAGTGCCACCCGAGAGGCGGTTGGTGACCGTAAGGTTGGAGGATTGGATATTGGATGCGCTCAGGGTTCCTCCTATGAAGGCGTCGTTGGTTACAGAATTCAGGTTGGTGACCGTAAGGTTGGAGGATTGGATATTGGATGCGCTCAGGGTTCCTCCTATGAAGGCGTCGTTGGTCACGGAATTCAGGTTGGTGACCGTAAGGTTGGAAGACTGGATATTGGATGCGCTCAGAGTTCCTCCTATGAAGGCGTCGTTGGTCACGGAATTCAGGTTGGTGACCGTAAGGTTGGAAGACTGGATATTGGATGCGCTCAGAGTTCCTCCTATGAAGGCATCGTTGGTCACGGAATTCAGGTTGGTGACCGTAAGGTTCGAGGTCTCGATATTGGAAACCGAAATGGTGCCACCCGAGAGACGGTTTGTGACCGTAAGGTTGGAGGATTGGATGTTGGACGCACTTAGAGTACCTCCTATGAAGGCGTTGTCGGTGACTGTATCTATGTTTGTGATTTCGATATTTGACGTGGACAATGTTCCATGCACAAAAAGATTGGTCGCGACATTTGCGTCACCTCGCACGTCCAAATGATGGGCGGGTTCTGTTGTGCCTAGGCCGACGTATCCATCTCTTCCGGATCCTTGCTCTCCACCTGATATGAAAAGAGCGCTCACATTTGAGCCTGTTCTCCCGTCGATGAAATTTGCGATCGGCTGTGCACCCAATTGGGTTGCCACCAACACGGGTCCTGTGCCAGCATTGGTGATGACAATGTTGCTCGTTCCGGTCGTGGTCGTGGTGATTGTCACGACGCCTCCGGACACGGTGAGATTCCCCGTTACCTGTGCGTCTTTGCTGACCAGCAGTGTAGGTGCACTGACTGTATGGGATACGAACAGATTTCCCAATACGTTGTGAGAGTTGGTGACCGTGAGGTTGGAGGTCTTAATGTTGGATGCAGAAAGCGTATTATTTCCAGTGACAATGATATCTTCAGATGACGTAATACCAGCGGCACTCAAAGTACCGGTGATGTCTGCGGGTCCACCAACTACCAGATTGACCGTCGCCTCCAAATTGGACACTGAAATTGTCTGTGGAAGTCTGTTATTGCTGAGTGTTCCTGAAGTGATGTTTGATGCATTCAATGTGCTTATACCGGCACCCGAACCTATAATACTGGACGCACTCAAGGTACCGGTGATGTCTGCGGGCCCACCAACCACCAAGTTGGCCGTCGCTTCCAAATTGGAAACAGATATAGTGTTGGGGAGTCTGTTATTGCTGAGTGTTCCTGAAGTGATGTTTGATGCATTCAACGTGCTTATACCGGCACCCGAACCTATAATACTGGACGCACTCAAGGTACCGGTGATGTCCGCGGGTCCAGTGACGAAAAGGTTGGACGTCCTCAGATTGGATGCGGAAAGTGTATTATTTCCAGTGACGGTGATATCTTCAGATGACGTAATACCAGCGGCACTCAAGGTACCGGTGATGTCTGCGGGTCCACCAACCACCAAGTTGGCCGTCGCTTCCAAATTGGAAACAGATATAGTGTTGGGGAGTCTGTTATTGCTGAGTGTTCCTGAAGTAACATTGGACGCATTTAGGTCCGACAAAGCTTCACCCGAACCGATAAAGTCTGTGGCCTTTACATTGCCGATGACATCCAATTTCTGAGTGGGTTGTGTGGTCCCGATACCAACACTGGTACCTTCGACCACCACGGCGCTGTTGGCAGACCATTCCGAACCATCCCACGCGAGTATTTCACCAGATTGAGTTCCATCTGCAGGTCCCGCATTGTCGTAGACCCATCCACTTCCGTTGTAAACAATGGTCTTTCCGTCTGTCAAATTAGCTGTATCATAAGGAACCCCAAAAAGATTGCTTGTTCCGTCATTCACCAAAAACTTATATTCGGCGGTATCCGTAGTCCCTACGCCTACATTGGACGAAAAGTAACCATTCCCAGTGGAACTCAGTGTTCCGACTTTGATTTCTCCATCGATGATAGAAGATGTCCCAGTGATAGACGTTGCGGTCAAGGTTCCAGAAACAGATGCCCAAGCAGTGGTTAGTGTTCCACTTATGTCCACTTTGGTGGTGCTTATCATGCCGTCTACCGTGGCATCCCCAGTGACTGAAGCATCGCCTATGACGGTCAAATTTTCAACGGTATCTGCAACAAGATTTGAGGTCGAAATAGTCGATGCCCATATTGTGCCAGTGGTGGTCAGTCCTGTGGTCGTGATGGTTCCGGTCTTGGGGTCAGACTTTAGTTCCTTGTTGGATGTCAAATTGAAGTTCCCGTCGCTCAACTGAATGGCTCCTTTCTTTCCTGAAGCAGAGGCACTTCCTCCTCCGCCACCAAGGTTGTTGTCGATGGAACTCATTTCCTACTAATTAAAGATATAAAAACCTTTTCAGTTACTAACGATGGACCAATTTGATCCTCAAAACGAAAAGCATGTTCAATGGCTTAAGGGTTCTTTTGAGAAGATGGAGTATTACACTTCACCCGATTCTCAAAAGAACGGCAAGGAGTTTGTCAAGTTCGTAAACTCAAATCCATTTGGTCTATCTATCACCGCCAGTAATGTCATGGACTGGCCAATGATTCACTCTATGATCGCCACCAAGTATACAAGGGCGGTTCTCAATGGTCAAGCCTGGCTACCCTGATATCATAGCCAGGAAACTTGTGACCGACCTCTGAAAGGAAATCTTCCATGATTTTAGTTCCTTGGTTTGACATAAAATCAACGTAGATCATCTGTTCCTTGTGATCCACCTTGATGGGTATTCCAAGGCTTCGCATTCCATCAAAGTGGAAGGGGTTCACTGGTACCTCAATCGTAGTTGTCTCAATCATCTTGAATTACATTCCCACGTTAGTTTTAACCCTGTATCCTTTGTACATCTTCTTGGCCTTCTTGATGCATTCATCGTGGAGGTCCCCAATGAAGTATCTGGACATCGTGACGATCACCACCTTGTCATCATCATCCACCTGGGCGTCGAAGTCTATTACCCTGATGCCCTCGAACTCCAGGGGCGAAACTTCCATGGCGATCGTCTCGTGTCTCATACTTAAAAATATAATGACTTTTATTTTTAAATATGCTCTACTACAGTTGCTTGTTCAGGAACGTGCCGCCGTACATGTTCAAGAAGCGCACTGAACTGAAAAGACCCACCAAACGGATGATTGAAAATCCACAAAAGTACGTCCACGACTGGATGGAACATGAAGAGCTATATTCTCGTCTTCACGATCAACGGGTTCGTGAACAAGAGAACAAACTGGATGCCATGGAGATGTTCTGTAAGGAAGAACCCCATGCTCTAGAATGTAGGATCTATGACGTTTAGTGTTGCGCGAGACTGTATGCGAATGGATTGTTGTCCAGCTGCTTGACCGCCAGCCCCAACTGATTGGTCCGATAATCTGCATTTCCCTTGAAGACATTGTTATTCTGTTTCCAAGTGATTTCGTAATTCTGGCCGATGCCCTGGTTTCCGGCACCTCCCTCGACGACCGTGGAAAGGCTGTCGCGGGTTTTGGTGGTCTTGCCCTGAACCTGGGTGGCTGAACCGCGAACGTTCATGCGACCGCCCGGAGGTGTGTAGCCCTTGCCTTCCCTCTGTGCGGGTCTGAGGAGTATGGCATTTTGTAACTGCTTATAACCACCTTCAAATGAGTGAATTCCAGGAGCCGCCACGTCATTTGCACGCGATATGAAATTTGCCTTATTACGGGTTGGAGCTTCCTGAAGTGTTCCAGCGGAAACAAACTTCTTGGCCGCGCCAAACTCGAGGCCGTCCATGCGGGTCGAGGTCTCCGAGCGGATCGTGGGGCGCATCGTCTTCACGTAACGTTCGCGCTCGCGCATGCCGGTGACCATCCCGCCCTGACCCTGAGCGCGACCCTTCTCAAGAGGACGCTTATCTTCGCCGCCCAAAAGTTGATAGGTTTTCTGTGGGCGGTTTTGGGTGACAGTAAGACGCTCGGTTCCGCGGTCAACAAAGTCCTTGGCGGGACCCGAGCGACCGGGAAGGGTTGTGAGCTTGTATGCACCGACGTTGTTGGGCATCACGCGGAATTGCTGCTGAAATCCACCATAGGCCGGAACGTTGGCCGGAACGCCAAGACCGGGGCCGACAAACCTACGCTCGGAGGACGAAAGGTTGTCCATACGACTGCTCACATTTTGGCGGTCGTACAAGTTATAAACAGGCTGACCATAAGGAAACTGAACATTGGGCGCGGCATCCTGAAGATTCGGTACCGCATCCTTTCGTTGCTTAGACGTATCGATATAGGGCCCAGATAGGAAATCTTTCACTAGGGTCAAATCCTGACCGGGTGTGTTGATGTTCCTTCCGAAATAGGGCAATTGTTGCGTCTCCCGATTTGGAACGGGTGCTGGAGTAAAACCTTCTTTGCGGTCACTGCTGGCAATTTGACGACCTGCCACAGCAATCCCTAACAAGGCCACAAGACTCAATGGGTCCATATTAAAACTAGGGTAGATTTAAATTAGGCTGGATAACGACGATCAAAAACGGCGTTCTGAACATTCGCCCGGCTGCTCGTTGGATCCCACGACCGGGTGCGAAGTGGCACCGAACATGCCATATCCTGCAAAGGGAAATCATATCCACGTCCCTGATAGCCTTTCTTGAAGAATGTGCTAGACTGAGGGCGAAGCATGTCCTCGACCAAGATCAGATTTCCTGGAGCCCCCTTGCCCGCCATATAGGGAGCCGTCCCGTAGATGGGCGTCGAAGCACGACCCGAACCGGCATAATTGAGGTTGCTGACCACCGGAGGCGCGACCACATGATCGTAGGCGCAATCCACTGGCAGACTCTCGGCGTCCAAAAGAACTGACGAAGTGTTGAGCTGATAAGCCATATTACTATCACCGGAGATTTTAAACACTGCTACCGAAAGTGCCTCTGAGTTGCTGAAGTTCGGGCATCCTGGACTGACCAAACATCGAGGCGTCGTTGGGGTAGCAGGCACCTCCCTCCGAGCGACACACCTTATCCACGACCGGTCCATAGGCGGCACTAGCAAATGCACCTTGGTCATTGGGAATGGTCGTGGACGGCATACTGTAAAAGGCACGGAACGACTGATTGCGACTCGAATAGACATCCGCCTGATCAGTGGGAGTCCCCTCGTTCAGGAATGCCTTGACCTTGTCCTTGACGGTCGGGTAATAGCACGCAGCTGGGCGCTTCGGATTATCTGTATAGTCCGTGATGAGAACGTTGGCCATGGGATTTTCCTTGGTTGGCTGTTCACACTTCTGACCTGGGGTGGTTGCGTTGAACCGGACCCCTTCCTCCTCGAATGAAGCAGGTCTCATGGCTTCCTTGATGCCACCTGCCAAAAACATGGATGCCATAACCATAATAACCGTGAGACCCAAATATATGACCCTGATGTCACGGTTAATAATGTAAAGGATCGCCATGGTGTAGAGGATGAATCGGGTGGCGGCGTTGAGCCTCTCCACGGAAGTCTGCTTGGCCAGAGGCCAAAAGATCAGCACCTTGTTCTTGGCAAACAGATGCGATGGATTTCTAAACCACGGTTGTTCCATTCTTATTTATTAACTAGTTAATTTTTTCACTCGGGTGGCTGCTGAAGAATCTTTGACAAGTTGCCCATCATAGGTCCAAGTGCCTTCATAATCTTGTTCTCGTCCAACCCGCCCTGACCGTCTCCGAACTCCTTTTCAACCTTGGAGGTCATCTCTTCCATCATTTCGGGTTTCAACAGGTTTCCCAAAAGTCCGGCAAATGGATTGTCCTCGCCACTCGGGCCCTGGGGTGCAAATAACTGATTGATCTTCTCTGGCGAAAAGTCCATATTGGTTTGACGGGATGCTTGAATCTCCTCATCGCCGACATTATTTCCGAGGACGTAGAGCCCCTGGACGTACTGCCAGATGGCCGACCGACTATTGTCCGAAAGTTCGGACTTCCACATGGACTCGAGATCCAGCGTCTTCAAAATACCATAGCTTCGTGAAAGTTCCTCGAAGATGCGCTCGTCCTGATTGCGGATGAGATCCTCATGGGGTTTCACATTCTTCATAAACGTTTCCAGGCAGACACCAGGATCCTTCTTGATCAGCATACTGACCGTATTCCTGTAGGTCTTCACAATGGTGTTCTCTGGGAACGTGTGAGCCAGCTCATCCACAAACTGCAAAAGAAGCTCGTTAAATGTATCAACGCTGGCCATCGTATTATCTATCTAGACTAAAATATTTAACTACATTCCGCGACTAACTTCCGGGAAGGGCGTCTCGTAGATCTCTTCGCGCTGTGAGATTCCCATATAGACGATGAAACCCACCAAAATGGCATTCAGAATGGCAGGCTTAACCATGTCGGCATTCCTGGGAGGTGCCTCGCGATTAAGGCGGGCCACCAATTGAATGTAGGCCATTGTAATAACCGCACCGACAAGAGCGGCAATCAAAGGGTTCTTAAGAGAATCACTTATCATTATTAATTAAACTAGATTTTAGTATGTTTAACGGTTCGCACTAGGGTTGATGGAAAAGTCTTCCTCCTGTTCTTCCATGGGTGGTGTCGGGTCACCTCGTTTCATAATTTTGTCGTTGAATGTAAAGTTCTTGGTTTCCTCCATGGGTTCGTCGACTGGCATGGGTTCTTCTTCTGGCATCGACGGGGGCATTTCTTCGCCGTGATCGACCACTTCGGACGGCTCTCCTTCGTCGTCTCCCTCTGGCAACGGGAGTTCTCCTTCTTCGGGAAAATTCTCATCACCCAACTCTGCCGTGTGGGCTTCCTCGGACTCCTCTTGAAGTCTGTCCATGGGGTTTTTGTTGAGGTAGGTCTTCAGAATCTGGTTGATCGGGAGCATCTCTTTGACCGTCTCCTCGACCACGCCGTCCATCCTCCTGATGAGATCCTTGCGACGGTCGTTCCTGCTGATGACTTCCTGGTAGATGTAAGGATCTTCATAGATCCGCTTGGCGACATTGGTATAGACACCCAAAACAAACACATCGTTGGTTGGAATCTTCAGTGACACCTTCCTGGAATCCTTGGAGAGCCTGACCGAAGAGATGATCTTGACCGTGGCCACAAACACCGCGGCAACCATTTCATCCAAGCACCCGCCACAGCGATCCACACACTTTCCCACCTCGGTATCGATCTGGTAATTATTCCACTGAGGAATCTTGGCCAGTTTGTCCTGGAACGCCTTGAGTGCCTGCTTTCCTTGGGTCTCCGTCCTGGCATCCGCATAGAGCGAGTCCATGCAGTCCAGTGCACTCGGAAGGATGGTGGACGAGAGCTGATTGAGGAGTTCCTTTTTGGCCTCCACAAGAACATTAAGGTTATTGTCCATAGTTACTGATAAAACGTATTTAATTCAGCGATATTTGTCCGCGGCTTTTTTGAGGTTTGCCAGGGATGCGAACTCGTTCTCGGGTTCTTTGGGCTTTGACTTGGCTTTCTTTTTGGACGTCTTGGGATACCACGAAACAAACAACTGACCGTTTTCATAAAGCTGGGTGAAGAACCCACCATTGATGAACTGTCGCTCGACGTACTGGGCCGCCTTATTTACGTCAAAAGATGGAAATCCTATTAGGAACGAAGGAATCTGTACCCAGGTTTCATGGAGACCGAGTTCGGCGACTTGTCTCACCTTGGTGCTGGCACGTTCGTACAGTTCCGTATAGAGTTTCTTTTTTAGCTCTCGCTTTCGGTGGTCGATCTGTTGTACCTCGTCCACTCTCAGAGGCATTGTCTACTAGTTCTGGAGTTTTTACTAACGAATATAGGACGTACTCACGGGTTCAAACTGACCCACATCCGCGCTCGCGGTCGCTTCGTAGGCTTTGAAGTCTTCGCCCCACTTGTCCTTGATCGCCTTCTCGGCAAGCTCCAGGGCGCTCTTGGTGGGAGCGTTGGCGTTGGCGATGGTGTTGTAAGGTTCCCAATCCCCTGCTCGGATAGTGTCCTGAAAAGGCTTGATCCTTTCATCGCCGTTCATCAGAGGCTGGGTCGTGATGCCTTGGATTGTCACATCCTTGCCGTCGCCGATGGCGATCACGTCAAGTTCCGAACCATAGAAACGAGTCGTGTCGAGCATCAAAAACCTGGCGCGGTAGGTCATAGGTACGCCGTCTGGAGGAGACGCGTAGTCCTGGTCGCGCTTGAGCGTGTCGAGGTAACTAATCAGGGAAGTTCTGACCTTTTTGTTGTCATCAGCAGTGGGTTCGAGATCTTGTGTTTGACGAGTTTGGAGGTACTTGATGTAGGCATCATAGACATCCGGGCGGTTCTCCTTGAGCTTTCCGATACTCTCTGGAGTATTGAAAACCTGAATGAATACGGTTTCAATTGGGAACATCGACAGACCGTTGGTGTCGAAAATCTTTTTGGCGGTCTCGGTTGCGATCTTCTGGATCATCATGGCCTTGACTGAAACATCGACAACCGGACTTCCTTCAATATCAAGCGACCCTTCCGTGATCACGCCTGACACCGCTGGACGAAATCCTGCAAATCCGCGATCCCACATGAGGCCTTCTCGGTTTCGCGCGATGAAAAATCCAACAATGGCTACCGCCAGAACAATCAGGAGTATGGTCTGCGTACGCATCTTATATACAATCGCGAAATTATATCGCCTGATAAATTCATCAATATTGGTAAGACATGGCATTTGCTTATATGTTCTACAGTCCAAGGTGCGAACATTGCCTTGAGGCAAATAAGATTTTGGAAAACACACCCTACGCAGACCAGATTGAATACCTGAACGTGCATCAAACCGAAATTCCAAGTGAATACAAAAAGGAATTGACTCACGTGCCTGCAATTATCACTAACGAAGGTAAGTTGTTGGTCGGAGCCGAGGTGAGACAGTGGGCACTCTCGCTGATACCCACTGAAATTGAATCATTCGATGCCAAAGCAATCGCTTCATTTGACGGAAACCCAAGTGTTGTTCAGGGACTATTTGACCTCGAATCCTATGGTGCCCCTCTGGCACCTCCGATGACCCCAGAGTTGGAAGCCAAGATAAACAAGAAAACCACCAATAACTAAAATGATCACCAGTCCAGAAGATGTACCAAGGTCTCTTGGAAATGTCTATTCATACAAACAAGGTTACAGTTCATGGAAGGAATTTATGAAAGATCGTGGAGAAGAAGGATTCAAACAATTTCTTAAAGACCTTTATGATCGTGACTACTTAAAGAAAACGGACACTAAAACTAGTAAATGTTCTTAAAGACCATTCAGGCATCGGCATTCAAGAACATCTTTGAGGTATTAAAGGATATCCTCAACGATGTTAATGTTTCATTTAGCAAAAAGGGAATTCATATGTTGACTCTGGACAATGCCAGAACGGCCATGGTGGAATTGTTTCTGGACTCCAGCCAATTTGAAGAATATTCATGTGAGAATGAAATCATCGTTGGAATCAACACAACGAATGTATTTAGGGTTCTGAAGTCTGTCACTGCCAATGATGTTTTGGTGATGAAGATTAATGATGATCACGTGCTCAATATTTCAATTGAGAATGACAGTAAGAAGAGCAGAAGTCATTTCAACTTGCGTCTTCTGGATATTAATGATGAAATGTACGAAGCACCTTCTTTGGAAATTCAGACCATTACGACATTTCAGACCGTGGATTTTCAGAGATTGTGTAGGGATATATCCCACATTGGTTCCGAGCTAATCATTGAGCGTTCTTTCAAAAAGATTGGGTTCAAGTGTACGGGCGATTTCGCGGAACAAAACACTGAATATGACATTGACTCTGATTCGAATAAATTCCAATCGATGAAAGATACATTTTCACTAAAATACTTGAACTTGTTCACCAAGGCTACCTCGATGTGTTCAAATATGAAACTCCTGCACCACGGTCAGGACATGCCCCTGGTTCTTGAGTACAAAGTTACTTCCCTTGGCGAACTCAGATTCTACCTGGCACCAAAGTCCGAGGAGTAAGTTCTTCGTTCTTGTCGATGACAACTTTATTACCAAACATGTAAACATGCCACTCATCTGGTACTTCTTCATTGGCGTCAAATAGATCTTTCATACAGATGTCTTTGACGTTGTGAAAGTCCGACCTTGGTCCCGCATAACGAAGGAACCTAGCCGTGTCCCACATTTTCACCTCGCCATTTTCCATGATAGCTTCGACCTTTTGAATCATGACGGGTCCCTTCATTCCTTCGGACTCTTCGATATCATGAACCCTGCGCATGGGATCCCTGGTCACCATGGAATAAGGAGAACCGCGATAGGTGTACTCCTGCTCGTATCGAATATTCTCGACACATTCAGGTTTCTTTCTTCGCAACACATAGATCGCATCCCTGAAATCGGGATAATAGCACGTGATGTAAGTTTCACCTGACCTCATCAGAGGCCAACCTTCCATGATTCTCTTCCACTCGGCCGAAGGAAACATACAATCTTTTTTAGTGTTTACGTCATATATCATTTTCAAAGGCATCGTGGTCCGGTAGGGATTCTCGTTATACCACCAGCCGACAAGCTTGACAAGAAAGTTATACATTTAAAGTTATAATGACATTTTTCTTTAAATGAGTTTACTTGAAAGATATCATATAAAATTGAAAGAATATGAAAATGATGAGGTCAAGATGAATGAATACATCGCCCTGGCTGCACCCTATTTATTGAGATATCAGGAAGAGAATTGTCGTCGTGATATTTTTATAGAATACATGCGTGTCGTCGAGGGCGATCTGACGGTCATGAGGGACGACGATGTCTTAGAAAAAACTACATTTCATGGTGATACATGTGAAAATTGTGAATCAAAAAACATTTACGAATGTGAAATAACATCATCGCTTGTGTGTAAAGATTGTGGATGCAGTATAAATTATTTAGCCACTGGACTATCGTATCATGATGAACAGGAACTTTCTAAAAATACACAGTACAGTTACAAAAGACAGAATCATTTTAATGAATGGGTTCAACAATTTCAGGGGAAAGAATCGGCCAACATACCGGATGATATTATAGAAAGTTTAAGGTACGAACTTAAAAAACAAAGAATCGAACAAGTTTCCAAGATTACTCATGCCAAGGTGAGAGGACTTTTGAAAAAGTTGCGACAGAATAAATACTATGAACACATACCCTACATTACAAATATTCTTACAGGTGTGAGACCGCCAGAAATGTTGCCTACCTTGGAGGAACGTCTCAGGTTGATGTTCAATGAAATCCAGGAACCCTTTGACAAAGTATGTCCCAAGGACCGAAAGAACTTCCTCAGCTACCCTTACGTGTTATACAAGTTTTGTGAGCTTCTTGGTGAAGACCAATTTTTGCCTTATTTTCCTCTATTGAAATCAAAAGAAAAACTGACTCAGCAGGATGTCATTTGGGCAGACATGTGCAAGCTGCTCAAGTGGCAATTTATTCCCACAGTATAACAAGTAAGGATGTCATATATCCATCTGAACGACGGAATCCACATGGATAAAATTAATCCGTATACCAATCCCGATCCAAATAAGTTCAACCCAGGTGTGTCAGAAGGCGGTGCATACAAGACAGTCTACACCGGATCGAAGCCCCAAGCTCCACTTGTGAATTCGGTTAAGCCCTATGAAGATGCTCTTGGTGGCGCCCTCGCGGCACAGGAGACCGAGGCAAGTCCAGGGTGTGCGGAGACCACGGCTGCCGGATGGAGGACGCCCTATTACTGCACGCCTGGATCCCAGGACTACCCTCTGAATCGCCCTGCCTTGCCAGAGCGCATCTACGACAACCCTCCGTGGAACAACCCAACTCCCGCCCCAGTGACAGCCCCAGTCAAAGTGGAAAAGAAAAATACGATTGTTGTCAGGGGCTTGCAGGTCACCGCGGTAGTTTTGTTGCTACTGGCTGTCCTATATTTTTTGAAACTTCTGCCCCTCAATTTTAGGGTTTAGAAGTTCTATATTTTTCTTCATGGACTGAATTTTATTCAGGATACCACAACACTCATGAAACTCCAGCTGAATACATTGGGTGCAGAGTGAATCAAGATCACAACAAGAACAAGGGATACATACCACTCCTTTCTTCTTGCAGTGCTGACATCTCATATTAAAGATTAGAGTCATTTCTTTTTTAAATGGAGTACTTGACGTTCTTGGGGAATGTCGTGAAGGCGCGAGATAAACTTGATCGCAAACCCTCATTGTTGAGGGTATCGACGATGACTGTGATGGGTGGCAGAAAGGATGTCACCACTTCTTTAACAACCTTTACTGAAAAGTTCGCATCTGGAACCAAAGGGTGGGAAATGGCTAAAAACCACTTTAACAATTCTGTGACCATCTTCAAGGAAATATCACAAACCAAAAAACGTTCTGTCAAGCTGTTTGCGAATGGAAAAATTCACGTGACGGGTTCATCGACACCCATGGAAGGCAATGCGATCATCCAGGAGATCCAAGAATTAGTAGATGAGATTTTCCCAGACGTTCGTGACCGTTCACCCATCCCCATGGAAATTCAGATGATCAATGCTACCTTTCAGGTTCCTCACGGCATCAATCAGCTGGCACTTTTGGATCTTTACAAGACCTATCGCAACAAAGTTAGTAAGATTTCATTTAACCCCGAAACCTACTCGGCAGTCAAAGCGACCATCTTCGGGACGACGGTCAGTGTTTTCAAGACCGGGAGTGTTGTGCTAGCTGGTGCCAAGACGTTCAAGGACCTTGCCGTCATCTACAAATTTTTACTCGACGTTCTTTATCACCCCGACGTAAAACTTGGTGACATCGCCATAAAGAACCAATCCAATACCGGTCCTTATCAGAGTGAACCATTCATCCAGGCGGTCAGAGAATATTATCTCTTGAATAAGTAAAAGATGTCGCAGCGTCTTGGTATGGCCGATGGTCGCGCCTTCACGATTTACAGTTCCAGTCAGTTGATCAACGATCGAATCATGTCTGATAATGGTATTGCTTACCCTCTTAACTACCAGTACCGTCAGCTGATTGCCAGGATGGGTCCCGAACTCATCAGGCCTATCACCGACCTTCAGCGTGTGGGTCCGGTTCCCGCCAACAGCATCACCCGATGCTTCTCCGCTGATGTCCCTCTGCTCAAGGTTCCAAAGACCAATTAAAGAAGTGACACCTTGAAATTCCATTATGGACTACGTAAAGCAATTTCAAGATGCGTGTGCCGCCATGAAGCGGGATGGGACGCTTACCCAAGAGAGGATGGCCGTGGCTTGGCTCATGTTTATGCCGAAAGATCAGGTAGATAAGGCTTTAGATACTATGAGTAAAGTAACCCCCCGACCCCGTTCGAAATCCTAAGAATGTTGTAGTTGACCGCGTAGATGTCACCGTCGATGGCTTCGTCCAAGATTATTCGGGCCGAATCCAGACGACTGAAATTGAGAGAACCTGATGGTTCCTTTTTAGATGCATCCAGGCAGAAAGGGTACATCATGGTTGTATTTTGATTAGATCCATATGGACTGTGGAAATAAGTCGACACATGTCTGTAATGCGGAATGACTGGTTTTGGATCTCCTATCGGTTCGCCATTGATTTCCAGTAGCATGTTGTTCGTGTCATTAAAGTTGCTTGCCGTGGACGCTATAAAACTTACGGGATGACTTAGGGGAAGATCGATCTCCTTTTTGTTTGACGCTGGTATGCGTTGCGTTTGAGTGATGACATAATCCACAGAACGATCCGCCGTAATTCTTCGCTCGTCCTTGTCAATGTAGATGTAACGGGTGAATAAATCAAAAGAATATCCCAGAATTGTCTGACCGTAGTTTTCCACGTAGGTGTACAGTGCAGTGGAACCCACGTTGGAACCGGCAACATCTGTATCGCCATCGAATGTAATGAAACCGGTATTTTCATCATAGGTGGGCGCAGTCTTGGGGTTGCTTATCCCTATGATTAGATTGCTATACCCATTGACCAGTGCGGTGGCATTGACGATGCGTACCACATTTTCCTTGACATTTGAAAATGTCACGAGACTATTGGACCCGTCATACTGTGTATCATCATCCTGGATGGCGTCGTAAAGAATAAATCCGTTTGAGGTGTCATAGGATGGCGCGGTATTTGAAAAACTGTAAATAGCATTTGCAGTGTTCCACGCATCTACAACATCTTGTGCCAGAAGTGAACGCGGTTCAAAATGTTTCACTGCCATGTAATCATATAGTGCATTTGAACTTGGATAGGCACTCTTTGAATCTTCTGTATTATCATCAAATGTGAGAAATCCAGTTGTACTATCTTTGTTCAGTATGTTTGAGAGTGCTGCTGTTTCATAACTCGTAATCACATTTCCCGCTGTATTTAATATATTACTATAATGAAATTCGTCCATATATAAAATTAAATTGGAAGATGCTAACGTTGTAGAAGCGGTATCTTCTTCTCCCAACCATACCAATAAACCAGATGTAGCATTGGATGTCGGTGCGGATAAAGCTGGTACAGGACTTAGAGATGTATAACTGTCTATTATTATAGTAGTTCTTATTAATGTTTCGGATATTGCATTGGAATTTAAAAAAGTTAAAAGAGAATTTGAAGCATCGTATTGAGAAGAATTGTCTGTAAATCCATCATAGGTTAAATAACCCGTAATAGAATCTGCCGTCGGTGATGTATTGGAATAATTAAATTCTGTATCAGCTATATTCCAAGCGTCTATTACTGCGTTTGATTCTTCGCGTCTTTGGACATTACCTAGATTTGAAACATCCAGTAACATTACATTCGAACCTGTAAAATCTGATATTGTATCGGAAACATCATCGTAAATTAAAAACCCTGATGTTGTATTTTGAGTAAGAACATTGGTAAGTAAATACAGGTCAGACCATGTTACTAAAACATTATAAGAAAGATCTATTCTTTCTGAATTGTGTAGTGTTGATAAAAATACATTCAAGGAATTTGATGCATCGAATGATGAACTACTGTCAACAAGATCATCATAAGAAATATAACCAGTTACTGAATTAGACGTTGGCGCGGAAAACGCATCCCGTATATTTATCAACCCACCCATTCCAGAATGATTAACGCAATAATAATATAAAATATCAGGAGCGTCGATACCAACCACAAATGTCAGATCGCGATCTTGATTTATAGTTACACCTTCTGTATATTCGACTCCACCACCGTGCGTACCATCAGATGTAGTTGAAAATCGAAATATGTGGTTTTCGGCAATAATATTTTGCGTATAATTAAAATTATATGTAGATTGACGACGCAAGTCAATTGTTGCTTGACTTATAAGATTGATTTGAAAAACTGGTGGTAAATCTCTACTTAAACTTATTATATAATTTTTAGTTTCTGTAGATGAAGGAATTGGAACAAGATTACTATAACCATTTACCACATTTGAGGCATGTAATAATCTTTCTGTATTGTCGGAGCTTAATTGATATGTCACAATATTTGACTGTATATTTGTATATTGATCTTGTGACGGTATTGTTACTTCTTGATAAAGTATTGTTTCATCATTCAATTGATCAAAAGGATCTATTTGATAATCGAGAGTTGTGCTTAAAACATTGTTAATGTTAGATAAATAATCCCTGTTTTGATATATCACGATGTTAGCTTGAAGGTTTGTATATTGATCATCACCAAGTTCCGCAATACTGCTCTGATAAAGTAGCACATTGGCTTGAACGTCTGTATATACGTCCGTAGCACTGATGGTGACAGCCTGATAGGAAGCTACGGCATTCCGAATGTCTTCAAAATATGTGTTCCAGTAATTGGCGAATAAGTTGAGGTAGGCCTGTACCTCGAGCTGACCGTAGACGTCATCGGCCCAATGAATCACCACCTCGACATCGTGGTAGTTTAGGGCAATCAAAGGTATCGTCGATGCCCAGTCCTCGCAGAAAAAGAACTTGAAGGGGTAGAAGTAACTCGAGGTCGATCCGTCAGGTCCCTTGACGCTCCGTGACAAACTCGATGCCTGAACATCAGGGACAATCTTTTTGGAATACTCATAATACTGGGTGTCTATCAACTGATTTCCTATGAACAACTCGACCTTGTCGATGACCTGCGACCAATCACGTTTCACCGTGAAATTGTCGGGTGAATCACACACCAAATATACATAGGACAAAAGATCACCCTTGATCTCAAAACGAGATGTTGAACTACCATTATTGCTTGGTTTCGTGTTGATATTTAACCGATCAATAACGCTAGAAAAATTCGTATGGCGCTTGAAGACAGTGCTGAAAAATGTAAAGTCGGGATTTATGTTTAGGGGATTATCCCGTCCCGCAGCGACAAGTGTAACGCCAGACGACATATTACTATTAGTTTATTAGATATTTAGTTCGCGTAAAGCAACCCGCCCATCCCGTTCTGGACCCTGAGGATGTTGTAGTTGACCGCGTAGATAGGACCGTTGATACTTGAATCATTGACGATCCTGGCTGAATCCATGCGCGAGAAATTGCACGTTCCGGTGGGCTGAAGCTTCGAAGCATCCAGACAGAAAGGGATCATCAAACCTACACTAAGGTATCCATATACAATGTCGCCTATATTCGTCCCAGTCTGTGACTGATGATAATAGGAAGAAACAACATTATAGTGAGGATACGCTTGCTTCTTTTCACCCACATCCATACCGTTAAGCTGAAGAAGAACCTTTTTATCTGCAGCAAAGGCACTTGCTGCGGAAGCAATAAACTTAATGGGGTGATTGAACGGAAGTTCGACCGTTTTGTCTCTCGGTGCCGGAATACTCTGTACCTGATGAATGAGCATATCCATAGGTCGTTCAGACATCATGCGACGCTCGGTCTCGTCCAGAAAAACATACCGGGACCATGCCTCGATTGAAGCCGTCGATGCTTGTGTGATATTGTTTCCCCAGTAGATTCTCATCTCCACATCATGGTACTGCAGGGCAACCAAAGGGAGTGCCGACTGCCAGTTCTCACAGAACCAGAACTTGATGGGGTAAAAAAAGTTATTATTGTCGTTTTCACTTGGACCTGGTCCATAGATACTCTTAGAAAGTGAACTCGCCATAATTTCAGGGTAAATGTAACCCGAAAAAATATAATCCTGAGAGTCAATTTTTTGCCCTCCAATGTAAAGTTCAATTTTATCTATAATATTGGTCCAAGTTGGAGCTATAACACTATTATGTGCATCTTTAGCCACAAGGTAAACATAAGAAAGAAGATCACCCTTGCGTTCAAAGCGGATCGTCGAGTATCCGTTATTTCTAGGAACGCCTTGAATGACCTCCCGTTCAATCACACTGGAAAAGTTCGAGTGACGTTTGTAGGATGATTGAAAAAAGCTTACTTCGGGATTACCAACGATGTGTGCATCCTGGGCACCGATCGCCACCAGTTCTGCAAGTCCTCCCGACATATTACTAATAATACTTTAGATATTTAGTTCGCATAAAGAAGTCCACCCATGCCGTTCTGGACCCTGAGAATATTGTAATTGACCGCATAAATATCGGCATTGATTGCGCTGCTGCAGACCAATCTGGCCGAGTCCATACGCGAGAAATTGCACGTCCCGGTGGGCTGAAGCTTGGAAGAGTCAAGGCAGAATGGCAACATCATGGTCACCGATTCAAACCCTTCGCCCGGATCAGTGCTGCTTGATCCATAAGGTGTGTGATAATAACAAGACACCTGGTTGTAGTGAGGGACCGCCGGCTTCTTCTCACCGACATCCACACCATTGAGCTGAAGAAGGACGGTGTTTGATGCATCGAAAGCACTAGCACACGAAGCCAAAAACTTGACAGGATGATTGAATGTGAGATCGGCAGTCTTCAAAGCAGGATTAGGAATGCGCTGAACCTGGTGAATCAACATATCCATAGACTTCTCTGCCATTGACCGGCGCTCATCAGCGTCGAGATATATGTAGCGAGCCCATGCCTCGATGCCATTAGAAACAGCTGCATTATTAGCCCAATAAATTCTACACTCCACATCGTGATATTGGAGGGCAATCAAAGGAAGCGCCGACTGCCAGTTCTCACAGAACCAGAACTTGAAGGGATAAAAGTACCCATCATTTGAACCAGATACATCTGGAGTCGGTCCGAAGTTGGTCTTGGAGAAAGTGTTTGCCATCGTGTCCGTATGGATATTAGCAGAATACTCAAAGTTTTGAGTGTCGATTAGCTGACCACCAATGTAAAGCTCGACCTTGTCCACGATCTCGTCCCAGTTAGTAACGGTCACGGCTCCTGCACTGCTTGTGTTACTGAGATACACATACGAAAGAAGATCGCCCTTGCGCTCGAAGCGGATCGACGAAAGACCGCTCGCCGCCGGGGTGTTCTGGATCACCTGACGCTCAATCACACTGGAAAAGTTAGTATGGCGCTTGAAAGATGACTGGAAGAAACTGACCTCTGGGTTTCCAACCAGATGACTATCCTGAGCACCAAGTGCTACCAATTGCGTAATGCCACCAGACATATTTTCAGTTATTACTATTGGACAATAAAATATTAACAAATATTAAGACGTGTGACCATCCGAGATATGTGAATCACCGACTCGCCAAAACGGTCGTGGTCATTTTCCATAGAGAAACTGGAACCTACCCAGACTTTCTGTATGGAGAGCTTATGCAAAAACTTCAAGACTTCACTGTCCACCGAGGACCTCCTAGAGTTAGGTTCTACCATGAGGGGGTTCCTCATGTGTGGGTGTGTGCTAGGTGTGGGGACCTGATCGAATACGGCGAAGAATCATCCTGGACTGACTGATCTCCCACCACACCTCAACCTGTTCACCGACCTTGTAGTCCATGATGGGCTTGAGGTCGTCACATTGAATTTG
>Ga0181597_10001989_pt1 | contig 22578 bp, 25 predicted proteins | sample 041ome_5_FD_148647 | JGI IMG/M metagenome (GOLD analysis project Ga0181597, IMG submission 148647) | Coastal salt marsh microbial communities from the Groves Creek Marsh, Skidaway Island, Georgia - 041403US metaG (spades assembly) | ecosystem: Environmental > Aquatic > Marine > Intertidal zone...
CGGATTCAAAACACCCATCGAGGCCATGCTCGCCGAGCTTGGAAATGACGTTCAAATCAGGTTTGCTTGATCGCGTTGCGCTTCGCGTCGGAATCCACCATGGGACCACAGGCAAGATCGAAATCACAAATACCGAAGTGATTGAAGTTAATGGCGGCGGCTTTGCCGAAACATTATCTGTCAATGACATGTCGGCCTCGACCGTCCAAGACGTGGTCTTTAATGGCGGCGGCGGCGCTGACACCGTCAATGCTGAGAATACGAATGTCGATGTTCGTTTTCGTGGCGACGGCGGGAATGATACCGCATTCGGCGGTCGCGGCAGTGACAATCTGCGCGGCGGCGATGGCGACGACACATTACAAGGCCAGGACGGGGATGACCGCATTCTGGGTGACAACGGCAATGACGAGATCACCGGCGACCGTGGCAATGACTTCATCGGCGGCAATTTTGGTAATGATAATCTGAATGGCGGCGATGGGGATGACCAACTCATCGGTAACCACGGCGATGACGTTCTGAACGCCGGAAATGGCAATGACTTCCTGTATGGCGGCGTTGGAAATGACGATTTCACCGGTGGTGATGGTAATGACCGGTTCTTGGCTGGCGCTGGCACAGACGTTATCCAAGATTTCCGCGCCGGGGCGGGCGTCGTCGATCAGCTTGACCTGACACCATTCACTTTCACGAACTTGGCGGACATTCAGGCGATTACGACTGATACCGCTGGGGGTGCTGTCATCCAAATTTCAGCAACGGATACGATCCGTCTTGTTGGCGTCACAGAAGCGAGCCTGGTGGAAGACGATTTCATTTTCTAAAGCGGCCAGTCTGGTTCAGATTGGTCGGAAATTGCCTTAGGCAGCAGCAGGCGCACGCAGCTGATCGATCAAATCATCCACGCCATTCACGGCTAAATGGTCGCCAAGATCTTCAAAATGCGTGAGCATTCGCTCAATCATCCGGGACTGGAAGCGGGCGCGGTCCATCTCACAATCCTCAAAGCCAAGATCTTTGGCGGTGGAAATCGCTGCTACAATCAGTTCAGTTGACCGCTCTGGCGTTTTGGCCATTTGGCAGAGTTCCTGAACGCCAAGGGTTCCGGCGTCGTGGATCAACGACCGCGCGACATCCAACCTCAGCCCCGCGAGGCTGGCCATCGCATGCTCAAAGAACGCAAAATCACCAGAAACCAGGGTGATCATCCGCACCAATACAGCTGGCGGCACGTCTGCTCGTCGGGCCAACGGCGCCTGGACATGATCACTGTCGGTGAACTTATCCAAGGCAGTCATCATGCCTGTTTCTGTCGGGCGGCTGCCTGCGTTCGCCAGCAGCGTCGCGACCGTCTTTTCATCGCCGTGATCAATAAGCGCATCACTCAAGACCGGGCCAATCTGATGGCGGGCCGCCATGGCACAGAGCTTTGCTTGCCCTTCACTCGCCGCCAGTTCTGCCAAGTCGACATCAGACAATGCGCGGGAGAACCGCAGCACGGGCACCGCAACATCATCCACATCCCGCGCTAGGGCGAGGGCTACATCTTTCGGCAGGTCCGGCTCATGCTGCAATTGCTGTGATAAGGCCTTGCGCACCCTGATCGCTGCATCATGGGCGAAAATACGCAAAATTTCCTCGACCATGTTTGTGGCTGTCGGATCAAGCGCCTTCGACTTGAACAGTTCCGTAATCTTAATCGCGGTTAGTTCTCGGTTTTCCGAAGATGGATCAAGGACAAGGTTATTGGCGTCGGCGATTGTCAAACTGCTCATGGCGCATCCCAGTTCAGGAGGTTCACCAGATAATGCAGCGGACTGCGTTGTGCCTACGTTAAGGCAGAAACCGTCAATTTGACGGGATTGCAGCGGGAATTGCGGCGGCCACGGCTTCAATGATCTCATCAATCTCAGCATCCGTAGCGATAAAGGGCGGAGCAAGCACGATGTGGTCACCATGCACGCCGTCAATTGTGCCAGGCATTGGATACACAACAACGCCGCGCGCCATGGCTTCCGCCTTGACCCGCTGATTGAGCTTCAGAGCTGGATCAAACGGCGTCTTCGTATCCCGATTTGTGACGAGTTCGACCCCCTGTAAAAGCCCCCTGCCCCGAATATCACCAACATTCGGGTGTTGCCCGAGCTTAGCCTCCAGTCCAGCCATAAGCCGCTGACCCTGGCGCGATACGGCAGCGAGTAGATTGTCTGACCGGAGCGTCTTCTGCACGGCTAGCGCTGCGGCGCAGGCGATAGGGTGGCCCAAATATGTGTGGCCATGCTGAAATCCACCAGAGCCAAGCTTAAGGGCGTCCGCGATATGCCCCGCAGATAGCATTGCCCCAATCGGTTGATAACCACCACCCAAGCCTTTCGCCACGGTAATGATATCGGGTGCTACACCCTCATCCGATATCGCAAACATTGCGCCGCAACGCCCCCCGCCACACATGATCTCGTCAGCGATAAAGAGCACGCCATATTGGTCGCAAATCTCGCGGATACGGCGGAAATATCCAGGCGCAGGAGGGGCGGAGCCCAGCGTAGCACCGACGACCGGTTCTGCGATAAACGCAGCGACTGTATCTGGCCCAAGCCTCAACAATTCTGTTTCAAGTTCATTCGCAACCCGTAGACCATATGCTTCCAACGTCTCATCGTCTCGCTGGTCACGATAGGCATAGCAAGGGGCGATGTGGCTCGCCGCATCCATAAGCAGAGGTTTGTATGGTGCCTGGCGCATTGCATTGCCGCCAACGGCAAGGGCGCCCAATGTGTTGCCATGATAGCTCTGCCGCCGTGCCACGAACCGGAATCGCTCGGGCTGCCCGATCTCCAGGAAATACTGCCGGGCAAGCTTTAAAGCGGATTCAACCGCTTCAGACCCGCTGGAAACAAAGAAAGCATGGGAGAGATCGCCCGGCGCGTCTTCTAGCAGTGCTTCGGCCAATTCCTCCATAGCATCATGGGTAAAGGAGCCCGTGTGGAGATATTGCAGGCGGTCTATCGCATCGTGCATCGCAGCCAGGATCGCCGGATGACTATGGCCAAGGCAGGATACAGCGGCCCCACCGGCAGCATCGATAAAACTACCGCCGTCTTCTGTGAAGATACGCACACCCTCAGCCCGGAATGCTTTAGGCGGCGGTGCAGCTAAATTCCGATGCAGAACTTTGCTCATATCATCCTCTCCCCAATGGCGTAGTGGATGATACTCTATCTTGGTCCAATTTAACGAGAGAGCTTCGGATGGTTGATCTACCGCTTGATGATGTCACCCGGTTTGGCCTGCATTCCCGTGTGCCAAACCCCGCCTATGCCCGTGAACTTGTTAGGTTGGCGGAGGAGACTGGCCTGACCAGTATTGCTGTTGGCGATCATCTGGCATTCGCATTGCCCATTGATGATTCCATTCTTGGCCTCGGCATGATCGCGACACTTTCGGAGAAAATTACGATCGCGACTTCGGTCTATCTGCTGCCCTTGCGCCATCCAGCCCTTGTCGCCAAACAGACAATCACGCTCGCCCGCATGGCACCGGGGCGGTTCATCTTTGGCGTCGGTGTCGGCGGCGAGTTTCCGGGTGAGTTCGCCCTTGCAGGCATCCCGCACAACGAACGGGGCGCACGGCTGAACGAAGGTATTGAAATCGTCCGCAAATTGTGGACCGGTGAACCGGTCGCCCATGAAGGCCGATTTTACAGCTTCCCGGAGACACAGCTTCGCCCCGCGCCAGAACCTGCCGGCGGGCCGCCCATCTGGGTCGGTGGGCGCTCCAAGGCAGCAATAAAACGGGCTGCAACGCTGTGCGATGGATGGATTTCCTATGTGGTGACGCCAGAACAATATCGCGAGGGACTGGAAGGGATTGCGCGGGAATATGCGACCTCTGGACGGGATCTTCCATCATACGGGTCTGCCCATCTGCTGTTCTGCCGCCTGGATGATACCTATGAGGCCGCTTTCGACAGCGCCAATGCATTGTTGTCTGAGCGCTATGCCATGGATTTCAGCCGGGCAACCAAGCGCTATGTCGCCCTTGGATCACCCCAAGATATTGCGGAGAAGCTGTCTGAGTTCCATAAAGCGGGTGTGCGCTTCTTTGAATTTGATTTCCTTGGCACGCCAGAAGAACGGGTCGCACAAACCCGCCGCTTCGCCGAAGAAGTCCGCCCGCTTCTAGATTTTGATTGGACGCAACCATGATCTTCGTTCTTCCTGGCGTACTGCCAACAACGCTGCTTGATAAGCTGAAAGCTGCATTTGATTCGGACACGTTCGTTGATGGCGCTCAAACGGTTGGCTCCACCAATATCAAGCGGAAGCGCAATGAGGAAATTCAAACTTCTAGCGCGCTGCGTAAAGAGCTTTCAGATGAAGTCCGACAGGCACTTTTGGCCCATAATGACTTCAATCTCATCGCCCAGCCCAAACATGTCGGTGACATTCTGTTGAGCAGGTACCGCCAAGGCATGTTTTACGGCGATCACATTGACAATACCGTTATGGGCCGCACCAGCGGTAATATCTGGCGCTCCGACCTGTCATTCACATTGTTTCTGGCTGACCCGGACAGCTATGAAGGTGGTGAGCTTGAGCTGAATACGGACATGCGGCCTGAGAAATTCAAGCTGCCATTTGGCCATATGGTGATTTACTCAACGCTCGTTCTTCACCGCGTTAATCCTGTTATCAGCGGCGAGCGGCGGGCAATGGTCGGCTGGGCGCAAAGCATGGTGCGGGACCCAAACCAGCGGCAAGTGCTTTTGGATATCGCGCAATCGATTGGCTTTATGCAAAATAACACCCGTGAAGGCACAGAACATCCTGAAGCCATCCGTCTGCAAAAGGCCTACACGAATCTTCTAAGGATGTGGGGTGAAATCTAGCGCACCGCCGCGCAGTGCTGCATCCGCTTCCGGCGTATAGGTGCCATTGGCCTGATGCAGAACGAGGCCAGGCATCAACGCCAGTCTGCCGCCCTTAGCCTTCCGTCCATGGACAATGACCCTACGGGCCGCTTCGCCCGCTTTGGGCCATAGTGGAAACACTGTCAGGCCGCCAAAATTATTCGCACCTGCAGCCGTCAGAATATCGCCCAGCCGATCGGCGCGGTGAATGATAGTTAGCCCCCCGCCAGACCTTAAGGCAGACGCTGCTGCCCGCACCCAATCATCCAACCGTGCTGGGCCTTCAATCGTGGCGATGCGTTTCGCTGTATCCATGCCAGCATCATTGCCGCCACTGGCCAAATAGGGCGGGTTCATCATCACCTGGTCATAGGCGGCAACATCTGTCGGCAAGTCCAGCACGTCACCCTGCAAGCACCGAACTCTGTTCTGAAAGCCATTCAGATGGATGTTCTCCAGCCCAAGTGCTGCAAATTCTGGCTGTAACTCAACACCATCGACCTGTGCATCGTTAACACGAGCGGCCAACGCCAAGGCCGCCGCGGCAACACCTGTGCCTAAATCCAACACGCGCTGTCCCGGTTGTAAGGGGGTCGCAGCTGCAAGCAATGCGGCATCGATAGCGACTCGGTAGCCACGCTTTGGCTGTTTCAACCGCAGCTGACCGCCAAGCCATGCGTCTTCTGATGTCTCAAAGACCGTCAAGGTGCTGGTTTCATAGGGTCATTGGTTTCAAGCACCCAGCGCGCGCGGCTGGCATCCTCGCTCGCAGTTAACACGCGGCGTGGAATAGCAACGCCGGAGCCTTCCAGCATGTGGGTGTTAAGGTCTGCCAACACCGCTTCGATCCCGGCGTCCGCCAGTGTCGCAATTGCCCAAGAAGCGCGAACCGGGTCGCCTGTTCTTAGAACTTCTTGCATAGCCTTACTCTCCGCGACGCTTAGGACCGTTGACCGGCATGACTGTCAGCATATGCTCACCCGCACACGCGCACTATTTCACAGGTGCCCTCTGGAGTTCCAGCGTTGAACCACGCCGCACCATCAGACCCTGCGCCAACAGACGCGCTTTCCCGCCTCGCGATCATGTTGGAAAGCGACATGGTTGGCGTGAACCGTGAGATTGTCGCACGGATGCACAGCCCCGTCGCGCTCATCCCAGAACTCGCCGGTCATATCGTTGCCGCAGGGGGCAAACGCCTTCGCCCACTATTAACGCTGGCGACGGCACGCATGTGCGGCTACATGGGCGAGCACCATATTGGGCTCGCCGCCTGCGTTGAATTTATCCATACAGCCACCCTTCTGCATGATGATGTGGTGGATGAAAGCGACCTCCGCCGGGGCCAAGCGTCCGCTAATGCGCTTTGGGGCAATCAGGCGAGCGTTCTGGTGGGTGATTTTCTGTTCAGCCGATCCTTCCAGTTGATGGTTGATGCTGGATCACTTGAAGTCTTGCGCATTCTCGCCAACGCCTCCGCCACCATTGCTGAGGGCGAAGTGCTGCAGCTGACGACGGCGAATGATCCCGCAACGACTGAAGCCGCATATTTTGACGTCATTCGCGGCAAGACAGCAGCACTCTTCGCAGCTGCATCCCGCGTTGGTCCTGTGATCGCCGGCCGGCCAGATGCAGATGCCGATAATCTGGAAGCTTACGGCATGAACCTCGGCCTCGCTTTCCAGATCGTCGATGACGTGCTGGATTACAACGCAGACCAGGGCGCACTTGGCAAAACCGTGGGCGATGATTTCCGCGAAGGGAAAGCCACCCTGCCGGTTCTCCTGGCCTATGCACGCGGTGATGATGAAGAGCGGACCTTCTGGCACCGGGTGATTGAAGACCTGGACCAGAAGGACGGCGACTTTGAGCAGGCGCTTAGCTTAATGCAAGCGCGCGACGCGATTTCGGATTCCGCTAAGGCTGCAACACGATGCGCTGAGGATGCCAAGCAAGCGCTGCTATCTGTTGATGGCGAGAGTGTACTGGCTGAAACGCTGGCGGATGTCGCCGACTTCTGCGTTTCCAGGGCCTATTGAACGGCGCGCCCAACCTGGCTTCTAAACCACAGCGACTAATCGCTGTTCTTGCGCTTGTGTTTGCGACAGTTCTTTGGGGTGGCTGGTTTCCCGTAACCCGGCTTGGTGTCACCAGTGGTGCCATCACGGCATGGGATATGCCGCTCCTGCGCTGTTCCGCTGGTGCCATCGTATTGCTGCCAATTGTGTTGCGGCACGGCATCAAAGCCGGGAATGCAGGCTGGTTCGGCACGCTCATCATATTGGCAACGCTATCTGGCCCGTTCGCTTTGGGTATTGGCTATGGCATCCAATATGCACCATCCGCCCATGCCGCGATCTTCGTGCCTGGATGCTTTCCTGCTCTCGTATTCGCGACCGGCATCATCTTCCTTGGCGACAAAGCCTCACTTCGGCGATTTCTAGGGCTCGGCGCTGTCATCCTTGGCGTCGTGATCATCGGCTGGGTAGCGCTGTCCGCCGGGAATGAAGGCGCACTGCAAGGTTACCTGGCATTCCACGCCTGCGCTTGGATGTGGGCCGTATACACCGTCATCGTGCGGATCACGGGCCTATCGCCCTGGCATTCACTTGCGATCACCCATGTGGGTGCCGCCGCAGTCTATGGACCTATCTGGCTGCTCGTCGGCGACACTGGCCTGACGAGCCTACCGCTGCCAGAGCTTGCCTTTCAGATCGGCTATCACGGTGTGCTGAATGGTCTTGTCGCGATGTTTCTATACATTTACGGCATCCGCATTTTGGGCGCATCAGAGGCTGCAATCTTCGCTGCATTGGTGCCCTGCTTCGCCGCTGTGCTCGCTTGGCCGCTCATTGGCGAGGCGATTGGACCAGCGGAAGCGCTGGCGATCCTATCGGTCACAATTGGGATCGCCCTTGTGTCCGGCGCTAAGCTGCCTTGGGCAGGCGAACGCCAATCATGATATCGCGGGTCACCAGTTCAGCCAGCTGATCTGCGCTCCAATCATCGGTGCCTTCTGGGCGCATGGGCAGCACGAGATAGCGGAGATCAGCAGTGCTGTCATGCACTTCAATCGTCATGCTGTCTGGCAGTTCGGTGCCGAAATCTGCCAGAACCTGACGCGGCTCTTTCACAACACGGCTGCGATATGCGCGCTTTTTGTACCATGCAGGTGGCATCCCCAAGATCACGCGTGGATAGCAGGAACACAACGTGCAGACGATGACATGATGCCGATCAGCCGTGTCAGCGACGACCTTCACTTCCGGATTATGGTCCAGCTTGGTGACGCCCATTTCAGCCAGCGCTGGTTTGGGGTCTGCGATCAGGCGCGCACGATAGGCTTCATCGGTCCAGGCGCGCGCGATGATGCGGGAGCCAGCGACGGGGGTGCGGCTATCCATTTCATCGATCTGCGTCTGAATGGCGTCCGCACTCAGCACGCCCTTCTCGACCAGCAATTCACGAATCGCCTGCTCTAAAATTTCGTACTCGCCGATGGCTTCAACATCTTCAATCGGCGCGTGGTCTTCGTGGTGATGGTGACCATCATGGGGCATCCGTCATCTCCCTCAGGCTGGGCTCAGCCAATGTTCATAAATATCGGCAGCGATCTCGTCCGGGCCGTCCTGGCCCCAAACTTCGCGCCATTCAAATACAACGTCATAAAGCGGCAGCTCAGCAGCGTCCTTGTAGTAGGCCAGCTCTTCTGGATTCTTGTACAGACCTAGCAATTGCCGCACACGGCCCTTGCACCCCCGAACGAATGTGGGCGTTCGGCAATGGCCGGTATGGTCCCGGTCATCCACCAGTACGAGGTCACCCGGCTGGAACTTTGGTGTAGCGGTCATTCGGCGGTCTCCGTAGCTGTATCCCATTTGGCGGCAGTTGCGCGGACATCCGCTAGCTTTGCCGCGAGTTCGTCGGCTGAAATTACGCCATTCGTGACTAGTTTTTCTGCTAGGGATTCGACCCAACGGTCAAAATACTCAGCCTGATCAGACGCTGTTTTGAGCGCCAACTGCGTTTCCAAGAATGTTTCACGCGCAGCGCCATCAGTCCTTGGAAGGAGCTGTAGCAACGCGTCAACGCGCTTTTCGTAGAGTGTCAATTCCCGCTCAGCGGACATGGTCAACGATCCCTTGATTTAACCAAAATCGTATGGGGGTTGAGAGGGCTGCGCAAGTCGTCATGATCATGGAGAACCATGCGCATTGAGGAGGCAAGAATGAGCGAGCGGGCAACGACGAAATTGAAGCAGATGATTGCAGGACCTGAGCTTGCAGTGCTGCCAGGTGTGGCCGATGCGCTGAATGCGCGGTTAGTGGCGTCCGAGGGATTCGACGGCATCTATATGACCGGTGCTGGCACATCCGCCAATCGCCTGGGCATGCCTGATGTTGGCCTGCTCACTATGTCAGAGATGGTTGATAACGCCGGCCGCATCGCTGACGCTTCTGGCCTGCCGCTGCTGGCAGATGCCGACACCGGCTGGGGTGGACCGCTGAACGTGCGCCGCACTGTGCAGGCTTACGAGCGCGCAGGTGTGGCCGGTATCCACCTGGAGGATCAGGAATGGCCGAAGCGGTGTGGCCATCTGGCAGGCAAAGCCGTGATCAGCCAGGAAGACATGGTCGCGAAAATCAAAGCAGCCGTTGATGCCCGGAAGGACGAAGCTTTCCAGATTGTTGCCCGGTCTGATGCGCTGGCAGTTGAAGGCTGGAATGCAATGCTCGATCGCGCCCATGCGTGTGAAGAAGCGGGTGCCGATGTGCTGTTCCTAGAAGCGATGACGACCATGGAACAGCTTGAAGAAGCGCCAAAGCTGTTCGAAAAACCGCTGCTCTACAACATGGCCTCCAGCGGTAAAACGCCCTTCCTACCGACGTCTAAAATTCAGGAAATGGGCTTTGGCGTGGTGATCTATCCGAATTTCGTGGTGCTCGCTGCCATCCCGGCAATCCAACGCACACTGCGCCACCTGAAAGAAACTGGCGATGTGGCAGCCCTTGCCAATGACATCACATCCTTCCAGGAATTCTTTGACCTTATGGGCATGGATGAAGTGAAGGAATTGGAAGCTCGCTACGTCACCGACGAAACCCGACGGGCCGGTTATTGATAATGGCCCTGCCGCAAGACTTACCGCCCCTCCCCCTGCCAGACGGCGTCCGCTCGGCCTATGTCAAAGGCGTCAACGGCCTGGACATGCACTATCTGGAGGCAGGGAAACCATCGCGGCCGCTGATTTTGCTGCTGCATGGGTTCCCAGAACTGGCGTTCTCCTGGCGCAATCTCATGGTTCCGCTGGCGGAACAGGGCTTCCATGTGATCGCGCCCGATCAGCGTGGCTATGGGCGGACGACTGGATGGTCTGAAGCCTATGACCAAGACCTTTTCACAAGCCGCATGCCGAACCTGGTGCGGGACGCCATGGGACTAATTTTCCGGCTAGGTCATGATTATGCGGCACAGGTTGTCGGCCATGATTTCGGGGCTTCAGTTGCTGGATGGGCTGGGCTGCTCCGCCCCGATGTCTTCCGCCAGATCACGGTGATGAGCGCACCATTCGCGAGCCCGCCTTCCTTGCCCGTCGGCGCGCCTGATGCAGCAGCAGATGATATCGCGGCAGCACTGCTAGCCCTGCCGCGCCCACGCAAACATTATCAGCACTACTATTCCACCCGTTCCGCCAATCAGGACATGATGACCGCACCGGCAGGCTTACATGCGTTCATGCGGGCATACTTCCATATGAAGAGCGCCGATTGGGCTGGAAACTCACCGCACAGTTTGGACGGCTGGACAGCCAGTTCAATCGCAGAGATGCCCACGTATTACGTGATGGATGCGGCCCATACCATGCCGGAGGCCGTCGCCAACGCCATGCCCGATGATCGCGAAATATCGGGTGCCACATGGATGACGGAATCCACGCTCGCCACATACACAACTGAATACGCCCGTACTGGCTTCCAAGGCGGGCTAAACTGGTATCGCTGCAGGTTTGAGGATGCCTATAACCGTGAATTGCAGCTGTATGCTGGCAAGCCGATGACGGCACCTCTCGCGTTCATCGCCGGCGCCCAGGACTGGGGTGTGCGCCAAACACCTGGCGCTTTGGAGGCCATGGAAAACCGCGGGTCCGCAGACTACCGCGGCACACACCTTATCAGCGGTGCTGGCCATTGGGTTCAGCAAGAGCAGACAGAAGCAGTGCTGATGCTGCTCAAGGAATTATTGAACACCTAAAGCAAAACCCCCGGCAACCGCTGGGTTGCCGGGGGGTTCTTCGCTGCCGCTATGGGCCGCCACTCTATGAGAAGAAGTGGAAGTCCGAAGCGTTTAAGGTGCTTGCGTTAGTGAATGCCAGGGTCAGTTCTGTCCCAGCACCGAAGTCGATCACTGTATCGAAGCCAACTTGCTGCAGCAGCGGTACGAGTGCAGCGAAGTCTGCTGGGCCACCGTTCACGAAGCGAACGAAGTCCTGCGTCGGATCGAAATCTTCGACCCTATCTGCATCCGAAACACCAACATTGAACAAGAAGATATCCCGGCCAGAACCGCCCGTGAGGCTGTCTGATCCAGCAGCGCCGAACAACACGTCATTGCCATCATCACCGAACATGCGGTCGTTGCCGCCGCCGCCGTTGAGAATGTCACGATCACCGCCGCCGTGGATAACATCATCCCCGGCAGAACCAATCAGGCGATCCAAACCACTATCGCCGGTAATGAGATCGTTCCCTTTACCGCCATTGATGCGATCATTGCCTTCGTTGCCGTAAAGTGTATCCCGGCCATTGCCACCAAGCAGTTCATCGTTACCGCCAGCACCTGCTATGACATCATCGCCGCTACCACCGAAGATGAAATCATCGCCTTCGTTGCCGCAAATCATGTCATCGCCGAAGTTGCCGTAAATGATGTCATCGCCAGCACCGCCAGCCATTTCATCATTGCCATTGCCGCCGGTCATCACGTCAACGCCATTATTGCCCCAGACCATGTCATCGCCGTCGCCGCCAAAGAGACGATCGTCGCCGTCATTGCCGTCGAGCTGGTCATTGCCAGCGCCGCCGTGGATAACGTCATCCCCGCCATGGGCAAACAGGCCATCATTGCCATCGCCACCGCGCAAGCAATCATCGCCGCCATGACCGAACAGGCCATCATTGCCAGCGAGGCCGGTCAGAGCAGAATCGCCGTTGCCGCCAAACAGGTTGTCCTGCCCGTTGGTGCCGATCTGAACCTCATCAGGCGTTTTGACATTGACCGTGAACGTGAACGGCGCCGTCGTGGCCCCGGTCTTGTCCGTTACTGTCAGGTCAAGATTGAAGGCACCAGCAGGGCCACCGTCATTATGGCGGAACTCAACTAAGCCGCCATGGATATCAGCCTGCGTGAACGTATCGCCAGCCTGCAACACTTGGCCAAACCGCAGGAAAGCACCGCCAGATGTGGGCGCAGACTCAACAGTATAGGTCAACTGATTGCGGGAAGAGCCTTCAGGGTCTTTTGCGTTCAGGAGATTGAATGACAGGAGTGTCTGGCAGCCAACAAGCAGATCAGCACCGATATTCGTCACGATAGGTGGGTTATCAACCCCGTTGACCGTGATGAACGCCGTCGCTGTATCAACGCCGCCATTCCCATCAGAAATCGTGTACTGGAAGCTGTCATTAGCGGAAGCGCCCGGTGCCAGACCCGCAAACGCGCCATTCTGGTTATAAGAGAACGTACCGTTAGCGTTCATGGTCACCGAAGCGCCGGAACCAAGATTAATAACGCCGCCAATACCACCGCCATTTACTGCAGTGACAGAAAGCGCGTCACCATCTGGGTCGCTATCCTGGCCAAGCGTGCCCGGCGTCACGTCCTGGTTCAGCACGACATTCGCAGACACGCTGAAGACATCATCAACAGCAATTGGCTGATCATTGTCGCCATTGATGGTGATGGTCGCTGTCGCCGTATCAAAGCCGCCGTTACCGTCTGTGATCGTGTACTGGAAGCTGTCAGTGGCAGTTTCGCCAGCCTTCAAGCCATTGAATGCGCCGTTCGTGTTGTAGTCGAACGTGCCGTCCAGGTTCATTTCCAGCTGCGCACCAGAAGCGAGGTTGATCACCCCACCGATGCCGCCGCCATTTACAGCCGTAACCGTAATCGCATCACCATTTGGATCCCGATCCTGCCCGACCGTACCCGGCGTTACGTCATCAGAAAGAACCGCATCCTCACCAACGCTAAAGCTATCGTTGACTGCAATCGGATCGCCATTGATGCCCGTAACAGTGATGGTCGCTGTTGCCGTATCGAAGCCACCATTACCGTCCGTGATCGTGTACTGGAAGCTGTCATTGGCTGTGGCGCCCACGGCCAAACCAGCAAATGCGCCATTTTGGTCGTATGTGAAAGCGCCACTGGCAGCCATCGTGACTTGCGCACCTGAAGCGAAATTGATGACCCCGCCAATGCCGCCGCCATTTACAGCCGAGACTGTAATTGCATCACCATCCGGGTCATTATCCTGGCCGATAACGGCAGGTGTCACGTCCTGGTTCAGCAACACATTCTGGTCGATGCTAAACGCATCATTGACCGCAATAGGATCAGCGTTTGTGCCGGTCACTGTGATTGATACGCTTGCCGTATCAGACAGCGCGCCAAGGATAGCTGAATCGGTGATTGTGTAGTCGAAGGTTTCAGTGAACGTGGCCCCGACAGCAAGATTTGCGCCCGTGTAGTTGTACGTGAACGCGCCGTTTGCATTCATCGTCAACGTACCAGCGCTCAGCGCGATATTGCCACCGATGCCACCGCCGTTTACTGCTGTAACAGTGAACGTATCTGATGCATCAACATCTGAATCATTGGTGAGAACATTGGCATTTAGCGGCGTGTTCTCAAGGAATGGAACCGGCGGATTGCCCGGGGTCCCGAACGCATCATCGACTGCATCCGGCTGGTCATTCAGACCAATAATCCGGATCGTAACGGTGGCACTATCAGTCAGACCGCCAGCGTCTCGTGCGACATAGGTAAATGTCGCATCCCGCTGTTCGCCAAATGATAGGAAGTCATAACCAGCGCCAGCATCGAAAGACAGGTTCTGGCCGGGGAAGCCGACATTGCCGACGCTCAACACGCCGAGGTCGAAGTTCGATGTTACGACACCGGCACCGACCGCTTGCGGTCCGCCACCAATGTCGATGCTGACGATCTCGACTGCGTCGATGTCATTGCCGAAGTTATTGTTGTCAAAAAGATTATCGAAGCCCAAAAGGCCTTCTGATACAACGATCAGGTCGTCTCTGGCGTCAATCGCCATGGTATTTGCTCCTTACAGCTCAGCCCCATTAGCTGATCATTTGGCCGCACGCCGTTAGGGCGCGAGGACGCCCTGTCCTGGGCGACCGCACGCTGAACGGCTGGCCTATGCTGCGAGCATTGCGCATCAGTTCGAACGCCGCGTCCTGCATTGCAGTTGCTGACGATCACTCCGCATCGCGGGAATGGTGATGCAATGTGCCTAAGGATTCTGCAACGGGGCGAGGGTCAATTTCTTAAGAAAAGATGAAATTAATCTCAAAATTAGACATATCAAACAACGATCTAAGCGCTCGTCGCAGATGTGAACACAGCCTTGACCAGATCGGCGACAGCCATAGCCCGCTGCCACTGCGAGTCGCTAAAGCAGCACTACTACCCGCTGACAATCGCCCTTACTTACATGACCGCCAAAGGCCGACATCTAGGTGGAAATGATTTTTGTGAAGTGCGTCTTTGTCGGGGGTCAGCGTCACGTTGAAGGCGTCGCATGTCGGCTGTTTCAGCGCGCGGAGGAAACGGCCTTTTGCATCTTCGCGCGCCCAATCGCGTTCGACGGATACACGCGCCCCGTCATCAAGCACAAAGCCTGAAACATCAATAGCGTTGGCATAGGCATGTTGGCTCATGAAGCGGGCGCTGCCTCTGATCTTGCGGCAGTTATACGTGCCAAGATGCTGAATGCGGCGGACCCGTTTGCCCAGATGCTCCAGTGCGGCGGGCTGCGACACATCCTGCTCCCACTCGGCTACAGTCTCCGCCAGGCTGCAGGACATCAGCGGCGCGTTCTTCAGCTTTGCCCCACCTATTCTGGATGCTCTGACTGCGAATTCATTCCCGCAAACGCTGGGCGTCGTGAAAGGCGCTGGCGTATAGGCGGCATCAAGTTTCTCCAGCCGCATCATACAATAGGCATCATTGGCCCCTCTGAGATCGCTGGCAATGTAGGCCACATGCTCAGGAATACTGAGCCCGTCGACCCGTGGCGTCGATGCGGCCTGCCAAAGGAACGCCCCCGCGCTCACAATTAGGAGTGCCGCCGCCAGATGCCTTAACCGTCTAAACATCGCGTCAGAATTAACCCCACTTCCGGGCGCGCCAAGGGCCTAAATATGGCGACTGTTTGACAAGCCTCAGAATCACGCTTGAATGCTTGCGACAACACATCAACACATCAGGCAAGGACTATTCAGATGAGCGACGTAACGGCCTTTATTGGCACTGGACGCATGGGTGCCCCGATGGCGCAGAACTTGGCCCGCAAAGCGAACGCCCTTGGACGCCGTATCCGCGTCTTTGATCGCTCACCAGAAGCGGCGGCACTCTGCCGGGATGCCGGCGCTGAAGTCGCCGACAGCCTGGAAGCTGTGCTTGATGGTGCCGACGTCGTTTTCACCATGGTGCCCGCTGGCCCAGACGTGAAAGCGTTGCTGATGGATGCTGGTGGTGTCCTAGATAAGGCTGCCCCAGGCGCGCTGATTGTTGATAGCTCGACAATTGACGTGGCGACGGCACAGGAAGTCGCCAGCGCCGCCAAAGCCCGCGGGTTCCGCATGATTGATGCGCCCGTATCTGGCGGCGTTCCGGGGGCCGAAAACGCGACGCTGACATTCATGGTTGGTGGTGACACGGCGGACTTGGAGACCGTGCGCCCGCAGTTGGAAGCCATGGGTGCCAAGGTCGTGCATTGCGGCCCATCGGGCATGGGGGAAGCAGCAAAGATCTGCAACAATATGGTCACCGGCATTGCAACCATCGCCGTCGCCGAATGCTATGCCATTGGCGAAGGCTTGGGGCTTGATCCGAAGATTTTGTATGATGTCGTCAGCACGTCATCCGGGCAGACGGCGCAGGGTGTGAACTCACCGCCAGTGAAGGGCCTCAGCCCAACATCTGCCGTCGAGCGCGACTTCGCACCCGGGTTCACGATTGCGCTGATGCTGAAAGACCTTCGCCTCGCTCAAGCGGCTGCTAAACAGATCGGCCAAGCCAGCCCACTCGGCGCACAAGCAGCGGAAGTATACGCATTGGCGGACGGTGCCGGCCTCGCAAATCTCGACAGTTCAGCGGTTTACAAGCTGATTGCTGGCAAGCTTAAGGAATAGGGTCAAGCCCTACCCGTCAGCTTCCATCGCCGCATTTGGGTCCCGCGCCCACTCTTGTAGTGAGGCGTCGTACACTGTCGCTGGCTTGCGCCCCAGTAGGTGCTGGGCGAAGGCGACCTGGGATGCGGCGATGCCGCCGCCGCAATAGATCACAAGGTCTTTTTCTGCGGTAGCTCCTGCTTCATCGAAGCGTTCGGCCAACGTATTTAGCGGCAAAAAGGCGAAATCGTCCGGGTCCAACATTGCAGACGCAGGCACGTTGACGCTGCCAGTGATCCGCCCTGCACGGCCATAGTGGGGGCCGCCTGTGCCCGCATGTTGGGCTGGCGAGAGCGCGTTAACAACGACGGCATTTGCATCACTGCGGGCAGCTTCTACTGCCGCTTGATCAACGAAAACGCCGTCGCGGAAATTAGCGGTGAAGGATGCAGCAAGGTAGCTGCCAGGGGCGGTCTCAGAAGCTCTCCCCTCTGCCGACCATTTCCGCCAACCACCGTCCAATACCGCCGCATTTTCAAAGCCGAACGCACGCAGCATCAGCCAAAGGCGCGGCCCCCAGGACATGGACCCGCCGGAATAGATCACCACTGGCATATCATCCCCCACCCCTAAGCGCCCCATAGCAGCGGCAAAGCGGTCTGCCGTTGGCAGTGTAAACCTGAGCGGGCTTTTATCGTCCGAGAGGTCTGATGTCAGGTCCGCGAACATGGCACCAGGAATATGCCCGGCGTCATAGTCAGCGCGGCCAGATTCCATCGTCATGCCCCCATCTGCTGCCGGATGCAGATGCACCGTTGCATCCAGCACACGGAGGTTTGGGGCATTCAGATTGGCCGCCAGCCATTCCGTTGAAACGAGCGGGCCGGGCAGTGTTGCGGTCATGGGGTTTTCTCCATCACAAAGGCAATGCGAGCAAGGTGTCGACGCGTTCGTTATCGAACACCACCACTTTCTCGCGGAACAGCGGACGCGTGCCGCCAAGGTCAATCACATCCAGATATTTGCCGACGCTGAACAGCATGGCATTGCCGCGCACATCAATCCGGACGACCTGATAGTTTGATGTCGCACATACAATATCGCCTTCGACATTTGTGATCTGCGTCGCCGAAATAAAGTGCTTGTAGCGGTGATCCTCAAAGATATTAGCCCGGCGGATGGAGGACACACGATCCTGCAGCATCGCCTGGCTATCGGCGTGGATAATGCCGAGTGGCAGGCCTTGATCAAAATTCTCCGTCGAGATGATCTTGTAGAGGCAGTCAGGCATGAAAAAGTCTGGCCAATCTTCAAGCCGGTCATCATCAATCGCGCGGGCATAGTCGGCCAGCAGCCGTTCAACACGGAAGTAGGTTTGAGCGTCCGTCATTATACGCCCATGACCGCACGGTAGGCTTTCCAGAAGCCACGGATTGAGACTTCGGTGGCCCGGCCCTTGGTCGATTCAACAGTCTCCCCGCCCATCGGCACCACCCCAATTTCGCCATGCACGCCCTGGATGGCTTTTTGGACAAACCCGCCGATGCACCCGTCTTCCATGGAGATATATCCAGCCGGGCCAACCAGATTGGATTGCTTCAGCCTGCGCTGGTCCATTTCGGCATCGTCATCCTGGTAGCCCACATGGTTCCAAACGAGTTCCGTCTCGCCAACACCCTTCGGCAGAACTTGGCGAACAGCGATGGAATTGTAATGGCATTGCAGTCCAAATGTCGGGAAAACGGACATGATACGCGTCGTCATGCCTTCGCCAGATTCATCCACTGCATCCAGCAAAGTCGGATCCTGGAGCTGCATGTCTTTCAGCGAATGAATGCCTTCTTCTTTATAGGCATCATGGTCATAGCCAGTGCTGCTTTTGCCGTAGCTAATGTGACTACCGCCACCCGCACCAACGACGATACCACCTTCCTGGCTCAAGCGATTGAGCTTGAACGTGTTGAAGAACGTATGCAGCAGGCTTGCATGATAACTGTCCCGCAAGTTCTCGTTATAGATTTTCCAGTTGTTCGGCAGCACTTGCACATTGCGCCCAAGAAACTTCAACGGCTTGCCCAAAATACTCCGCATATGGGTAGCAATTTCAGGGCCGATATAGGTTTCGAAATCTAAGGTCGCATCTGAATAGCTGCCGAAGATAAGACCGCAGAATTCCGTCACCCGAAGCTGCTTCAAGCCATGGGCCTGCTTATCGAAATCATCCGGCAGGCCACCCTCCCCGCCAACGCCATTCTCAAACGCAACACCGCGAAGGCTCCCATCGAGGCGATAGGTCCAGGAGTGATAGACGCAGGTCAGAAGCTTTGCGTTACCGCGCCGCTTCAAGCAAACCAGCGCGCCCCGATGTGCGCAACGGTTTTCCATGGCGTGGATTTGACCATCGCGGTCTCGCGTTACGATGACAGGCGTTTCGCCAATGCAGGTCGTGACGTAGTCCCCGGGTTCCGGAATCTCACAGGCAAGCGCCAGGTAATTCCACACGGGGCCGCGATAGATCGTCTCCAATTCCTGCCGGTAGAGATCCTCATCGGTATAGAGGTCGTAAGGAATCTCCGTCAGCTTTTCGCTTGGAAAGCGGGCGCGGGCCTCGCTTGCCTTGTCGAACGGTCCATCCATGGCCATTGGCGTTCCTCCGGTTAGAGCGCGTCATGCTATAGTGCCGGGACCGGATGATAAACCGGCTACGAAGTTCAGGCGCCCTTTCTATGACAATCCCGAAGCCTACAGCGAACGCAGCGATGAATGCGCCTGCAAAAGGCATTCTTTGCATGGTTATCGGCACCATGCTGCTGACCAGCAATGATGCAATCACCAAATGGCTGCTGAATACCCTGCATCCAGGCGATGTGATGGCGTGGCGAGGCTTGTTATCCCTGCCGTTTATCTTCGTTATCCTGAAATACGAAGGTGCGACCGTATCCAACCTGAAAAGCAACGCACCCTGGCAAACATTCGGGCGGGGGATGCTGGCGCTGATCACCAGTGTGTTCGTTATTCTGTCATTCCAAGTGCTGCCGCTAGCGGATGCCTTGGCGCTCATATTCGTCTCACCGCTCTTGGTGACGGCGCTCTCCGCAATTCTACTGCATGAACCGGTTGGATGGCGGCGCTGGACGGCGACGATCGTTGGTTTTCTTGGGTCACTTCTCATCGTCGGGCCGAGCTTCAGTGAGATCGGCTGGTGGGTTGCAGCCCCACTGATGGCCGCAACCACCGCAGCACTGCGCGATATCGCGACCCGCAAGCTGGGCTCTATTGATAGCGGCCCGTCTATCCTGCTCTGGACCATGTTGATTGCGACCGTCGGCGGGTTCGCGAGCTTGCCGGTCCTTGGCGCATCGCCCGTTTCAAACCAATCCTGGCTGTTACTGCTTGGCGCTGGCGCAATGTTGGCGCTCTCCAATCGATTGACGATTGCCGCGTTTAAATTTGCATCCGGTGCCGTTGTCGCACCACTCAAATACCTATCGCTCATTTGGGCGGCAGGCATTGGCTACATTGTGTGGGGAGAAACACCGGGGCTGCAGAAAGTGATCGGTGCGGCTATCGTAGCGGCGGCGGGGCTGTACATCTGGCGCCGCGAAATCATCAAACAACGGGACATCAAGCCATGAGCGGCGGAACGGTCACAAAATTCAAAACACCTGCGGGGCAAATCGCACTCCGCCAATCAGGTGAAGGCCGCGCACTGGTGCTGCTGCACGGGCTTGGCGGGTCCTCCAAGTCCTGGGATCGGCAGCTAAGGGACCTGGCAAGTATCCGCCACGTCATTGCGTGGGATTGCCCCGGCTATGGCGATTCTGATGATTTCCCAGGCGGCAAACCCACCTGCCATGACTTCGCAAAGACGCTGCTGGCGGCCCTTGATGCGGCAGGTGTGGGTGACTTTGATCTGGTCGGCCACTCCATGGGCGGTGCCGTCGGCCCCTGGGTCGCGCGACTGGCACCTATGCGGGTCGGAAAGGTGGTACTTTCGTCGACCAAAGTCTCTTTCGGTGCCGATGACCCAACCAGCTATGATATGCGCTTGGCTGAACGCCGGGCGATGGATGACCGCATGTTTGGTGAAGCCCGCGCCAAAGGCATGGTCGGCGAGACCAGCCCAGTCTTCGATGAAGTCGCAAGCATTGCCGGTGAAATTCGGGAAACAGGATACGCAGCCACCGTGTCCCTGCTGAAAGGGGCAGATAACCGCGCGATCCTGCCGACAATAGAACAGCCAACATTGGTCATCGCCGGTGCGAATGACCGGATTGCCCCCGCCCCTCAAACGAAGGCCGTCGCTGAAACCGTACAGGGTGCGCGGCTTGAAATCGTGGCGGACGCAGGCCACGCCGCCTATATAGAACAGCCCGACGCCTACAACACCCTGCTCAAGGATTTCCTCGATGACTAATACAAAAACGGACCCAATGGCAGGCGTATATGGCACATGGAAACTTGTGCGCGGCCAATCCAAAGACCCGAATGGCGCGCCGCTCCCACCGCCCTATGGCGGCGCGAAGGCCATCGGCACTGTCGTGCTGACCCGTGATGGTCGGATGGCTGCTGTTCTGATCGACGGCCGCGCGACGCTGCCTGAAGGGGAGACACGGGAATATACCAGCTATTGCGGTGCATTCACGTTCGATGGCGAAACCCTAATCACTCGCGTGGACGCCTGCTCAGACCCCGCCCGCATGGATACCGACCAAGTCCGCAAAGTCCGGTTCGAAGACGATCTGATGATCCTTCAACCGCCGCCAAAAGATGTAAACGGCGTCACCTACCACCGCGAACTCTCCTGGCGCAAAATCGCGGATGGCTAGCCGCTTATTCTTCCGGTGCCCAAGGTTCCGGGCCTAGGAAAAAGTGGCGGAAGATTTTAAAGTGACCAACCCCGCTGTCACTCCTTTCAACGCCGAACCGCGGGCCAATATGATGTCCCGTCACCACCTTGCGGCCAGTTTCAGCTTGGACCGCCTTTGCCGCAGCAGTTTGGATAATGTTTCGTGTGGCCCACCACCGTACTTGGATACGCCGGTACGGTCCTCGCGCATTTAAGGCTGACAAGGGTTTATCCAAAGATCGGTGAACATAAATCCTTCCGTTACGGTATGCGTGGGCAACGCCAGCATTTTGCATTCCTAACGCTAGCAGATGCCAAAAGTATCCATTCGGCATTTCGTATTGTTCCGTCCAGAGCGTACGTTCCGGGTTAGAGCGTTCCGGGTCATAACAAACTGGAATGAACGGGACCATCTCCGGTGGGTCTGGGTATTCCCGCCATATCCATTTTGGCACACAGTTCTGCGGTATCGTGCAGTCTAGGTCATACTCAACGATGACCCAGAACGCCGCTCCGGGCAGTATTATTGCTATGCCCAGCAGGACGCAAACGATTTGAAGAAACCGCTTCATCGGACCGGCCTCGCTCCGTCAATATTCTCGACACCTTGATCAACATCTTCCCAAACTACATCGGTGACCAAAAGGCTCTCACCGACAAGCTTGCCCTCTATTCTGATTCTTTGCCGCCAACTTGCCCGCTGATGGAATGATTTAGCGCCACGCTTTTCTATATCCTCTACAGCGACCTTGCTTGAAGGACCCGCACTTTTGGTAAAGTCGTATTTATCGTCCCAGACATGGTCAACATAACCAGCTATCAGGATGATTGAGCCCTTATGCTGCGCTCGAAGATGAGCAATGCTTTTGATGTCTGATTTTTTGGTCGCAGGATACTCTAATGGTTGCAAAGACTTTAAGTGACTCCATGGGCCAATCGGATGCTCAACAGGAATGCGCCTAAGCTTAACCGACTCTCCATCGCCAAGGCGAGCTATAACAGCCACCAGCGGTTCCGAATTGATTCGATCTTTTTCTTCAACAATTGACTGAACAATTCGTCTTTGGTTCTCACGTTCGCCTTTACGGACAACGCGAAGCGTACGCGCTTCGTCTCGCTCGACAACGATTGCGTCGCCGGAACCTTTCAAAAAATGATCACGATACCGAACGGCTCTATTATCATCCCCGAATGCTTGTCGAGCTGTCCACACTGCACCGTTAACAGCTGCACGCAGAAGCAAGGATGTGACGTCCTTATTCTCCTGGAATTCTACTCGCGGGAGCGGCGAAAAATCATTGCCTTCGATATAAAGGCCGCCGCTGGCTTCAGGAGCGCGTGGAGGCCTACTAGAGCGGATTGAGTGGCAATTGAATCATTAGGGATTCCGTTTGGCGTTATTT
>Ga0181597_10001992_pt1 | contig 22568 bp, 16 predicted proteins | sample 041ome_5_FD_148647 | JGI IMG/M metagenome (GOLD analysis project Ga0181597, IMG submission 148647) | Coastal salt marsh microbial communities from the Groves Creek Marsh, Skidaway Island, Georgia - 041403US metaG (spades assembly) | ecosystem: Environmental > Aquatic > Marine > Intertidal zone...
AAGAGGAGTAAATTCTTCGTCTCGAAATCCTTGGTCCAAAATCGTGTCAAAAAGATTTTCAACGTTATAGAACAGCCAGGGCTGGCACTTACTGTGGAGGCTGAAAAGAATGAGTAAACAGATATATTTCATGCCCTACTAAGTTGAGATTAGGGTACATGGATTACCTAATGTTGTGGATAATTAGAATTTGTTATCGTTAAAATAAAGCAGAGATGAATCGCCGTAGCTTAAAAAGCGGTAGTCGTTTGCTAGAGCGTGCGCATAGATTTCCCTCCAGCTTTCTCCTATACCTGAGCTAATTAACATCAATAGAGTAGATCCTGGTTGATGAAAATTAGTTACTATGCCGTCTACGGTTTTCATGGTATACCCGGGTTTAATCATGAGTTTAGTTTGCAAAGCCATGTTTGAAATTGCATTCTTTTCCATATAACCAAGTAATCCCTCAAAGGCATCTGGAGTGGAGTGTTTGGAATTCAATTCATAAGCATCAAACTGTCCCAAGTCCTGTACTATTCCATTTTCCAAATAGTTTACTCCTATCCAATGACAACTTTCAAGCGTGCGGAGGCTTGTAGTTCCTACTGCGAATCTTGGACCTTTATGATTCAAATAGCGCTTGAGCCACGATGTGCTCAATATAATTTCTTCTCCATGCATTTCATGGTTATGGACGTCACCGTCACCTAAAGGTTTAAATGTTCCAGCACCCACATGCAACGTTAATTCAAGTCGTTGATGTCCCTGAAGCTCTAATTGATTAAGAACCCCCGGAGTGAAGTGAAGACCTGCGGTTGGGGCAGCTACGGAGCCGTTGTTGGTTGCGTAAACGGTTTGATAACGTTCTGTGTCAAAATCTTCCGCGTCTCGATTCATATAGGGAGGGAGAGGTATTTGCCCTGAAATATTTAATACCTCGGAAAATGTATAACTCCCAGTCCAATTAAAGTCAATGATAAAGCCTTGTCCTGAACGCTCACCCTTTTGGACTGTTAAAACTAAATCGCTGTTCAATTCTAATTCTAAAGGGTGATTTTTCCACCGCTTTAGGTTACCTACTAAACATTCAAACCTAACACTTTGGCGAGCTTCCATTGCGTCCTCAATGCTCTGCTGGAAAGGATTTAAACAGAATACTTCAATAGGCTTGGCTCCGGCGGTTTTTGTGAATCGTAACCGGGCCTTGATGACTTTGGTATTGTTGAAAATCAATTGACTATTGGATGGAAGTTGCCTAGGTAAGTCAATGAATTTTTGATCGGAAATTCCGCCATTAAAAACCAACAATTTACTTTGATCTCGTTGCGTTAATGGATGCTTAGCAATACGATGATCGGGAAGGTGGTAAATGAAATCCGATTTTTGCATTTGTTCTTTTTCAGTGGGACAAAAATAAGGTTCCCTACCTTAGCAGCGTTACAAGGAGGAGGCAACGATATTACTGCATCCTTCTTTAGAAACAGTACGTAGATGAAGCGCAAAATTTTTATTTCAACCTCTAATGATATCTCCACAGATAACAGAGTCAATAAGGTAGCGGTACTACTGGAAGATTTGGGATATGAAGTGGAATGGATTGGACGCGAAATGAAAGATTCAGTTGCATTGCATCGTTCTTATCGTGCTCGACGAATGAAGTTATGGAATAGCAAGGGAGGTCTCTTTTATGCTGAGTTTCAGATTCGATTGTTTTTTGAATTATTGTTTCGTTGCAACCGCAAATCAATGTTGCTTTCAAATGATCTAGATACCTTACTTCCCAACTTTTTGATAAGTAGGTTATTTGGAATTCCATTGGTCTACGATACCCATGAATATTTTTGTGGTGTTCCTGAAATTCAAGGCAGATGGGTACAGCGTATTTGGCGTGCAGTTGAAGGGTTTATATTTCCTAGGTTAGAACATATTTGGACCGTGAATGATAGCATTGCTGAACTTTACTTCAAAGATTATGGTATTCGTCCTAAAGTATTTAGAAACATTAGCCCCCAACCAGATATTCAAGCCAAAAGCAGATTTGAACTGGGTTTGCCCCAAGAGGTCAAAATAGCTATTAATCAGGGTTCAGGAATGAATATAGATCGCGGTTTGGAAGAGGCGGTAGAGGCTGTTTCAGGAATGGAAGGTTGGTTATTGTTGTTAGTGGGTAGTGGTGATGCTATTCCAAAGTTGGAATCCTTGGTGAGGCAACAAGGACTCAATGAAAAAGTACGTTTTATTCCGCGTGTCCCGTACTCAGAATTGTTACAATACACCAAGATAGCTGACGTTGGACTTAGTTTGGATAAGGATACCAATATCAACTATAGGTATTCCCTGCCCAATAAGATATTTGATTATATCCATTGTAACCTACCTGTTGTTACCTCAGAAGTGGTTGAAGTAAAGAGAATAGTAGATAATTACAAGATTGGTCAAACTGTGGATCCAGAAAATCTTTCTGCTTTAAGAGAAGCGCTCCATGAGGTGTCTTCAAAATCGTACGAGTCCAACCTTAAAAAGGCTCAGAGGGAATTGAACTGGGAGAAAGAACAAGAGGTTCTTAAGGCATTCTACGCCCAATTTTTATAGGATGACTGCACAGACGCATGAATTTGTATACATCATAGAAAAACACCGGTAAATGCCCCGTACAAAGCGCTTTTTTGAGCGTTTTTCCAAACAAGCTGTTCAAGAGCCGAAGTACGTGATGTATGCCTGAACGTTGCGCAGTTCTGTACACTCTAAACAGCTTAATGTCTTCATCAATTTTACCGGCCATAATCAGCTTTGCAAGTCCATCAATTGCAGCAGTTGTTTTATCCATAAAAACATCGTTTTCGTCAATGCCCATGTGATAAGCTGGATTGTCAATGTGCATTATTGCGATGTTTCTGTATTTAAGTTCCAATCCAAATAGGGTGTCCTCATGACCGTATTCGGTGACATCCTCATTGAATAAAAGTTCAAGGAAAATATCCCGTCTGATCAAAAAATTGAAGGCGGAAAAACTGCCGTATGGATATCGTTCTCTCACCGCTGCTGAATGTTCTTCTTTTAGCTTTCCAACCTTTACCCTTAGTTTATTACTCTTGAAGTTGGGCTTGTATGCAGTGCCACCAACAATTACCTCAGCCAATGTAGCACGTTGACAATAATCTTGAAGAAACGTAGGATTCGTTGGTAGAGCATCGGCATCCAAAAAGAGCAGGTAATCTCCTTTCGCCTTTTGACCTAAATTATTCCGGTTGATGCTTCGCCCACTTTTTAAAGGGTAATGAATATACGAGCAATCAAATTCAACCTCCCATTTTTCTGCATCAATATGCGTGGATTGAAACTGGTCAGAAATAATAATTTCTATAGACCAAGAGTCGGGGAGTCCTCTGCTTTTGGACTCGGATAAGGAATGCAACAACGGTTGTACATCATCTCCATAAGAGGCAATACAAACGCTAAGTATATGCTCTTGCGGGTTCAAAGCTTAGACGTTAGAAACTACAGAGTCCTCCAGCTTACCGCTACTTACTTTTAGCGTCCTATTGGAATACTTATGAATCATTTGATAATCATGAGTGGCCATTAGTATAGCTGTATTTTGATCCGCAAGTGACAATAGAAGTGACATGATTTCTTCAGAAGTTCTCGGGTCTAGATTTCCAGTAGGTTCGTCAGCTAGTATCACCTTTGGAGCATTCAGTAAGGCTCTTGCAATAGCAACGCGCTGCTGTTCTCCTCCGGATATTTCAAAAGTACTTTTGTGTCGTTTGTTTTGCATACCCACAAGGGAAAGCACTTCTATAATTCGTTCAGATCGCTTTGCTTTATCCTTCCATCCGGTAGCCCGTAACACAAAATCAAGATTAGCTTCTACACTGCGATCGCTGAGTAGTTGAAAATCCTGAAACACAATTCCAATATCTCTTCGAAGTGCCGGAATGCTTCTTGTTTTTAACCCGTTAAGTTGATGCCCTGCAACTTCTCCAGCACCCTCGTTTAGAGGTAAATCGCCATAAAGCGTTTTCAAAAGGGAGCTTTTTCCAGATCCAGTTTGGCCAATCAAATAGACAAATTCACCGGTATTGATTTTGAAGCTTACATCAGATAAAACCAAATGATTCCCTTGGAAAATAGTGGTGTTTTTTAATTCAATGGTTGCCATGCTTGAAGAAAAGTATTCGAAAGATTCAAAGGTATAAGAAATACCAAACCAATGAGCCATAGCGTTTTTTAGATGTGAATAACTCGGATGAATTCACGGTAATGCGCTCCAAGCGGGCCATATGCAAAGGTTATTTTTAAGCATAAACGAGAACGATATGCGTACCCGATTTTTTCTGCTTGTTTTTTTATTCATTGGCTTCCATGTAGTTGCCCAGAAAACTGTGGCTGAGAAAGGCTTTGAATCTGTATTTAATTCCAGCAGGTCATTATTTAACGACGGGCTCTATGCTACTGCAAGGGTAGGCTTTGATGAGCTTTTAGAATCGGATCTGCCCACTCAAAGCTTCATAAAAGAAGAAAGCAGTTTTTATAGAGCACTGTGCGCATTGTATTTAATGAATGAAAACAGCGAGAGCTTTCTTACTTATTTCTCTCAAACTTATCCGTTAAGTCCAAGGTGGCAAGAAGCACATGTAACGGCGGCTAATTATTACTTCAATAATCGGAGATATAAGAAGGTGGTTCAATGGTTGGGAGCAATTGACGGTTCGGATGTATCAAAAACTTATAAGAGCGAATATTATTTTAAGCTTGCCTATAGTTACATGATGACTAAGGATCTAAATAAGGCCCGAAATCTATTTTTTCAAGGCTTGAGTTACGAGGGTGAATACAAGAATTACCATCAATACTACTACGGGCATATAGCCTATGAAGCTGAACAGTACAGTACGGCTTTGAGTCAGTTTACATTGCTTTTGAACGATGAGAAGTTTGGAGGCGTCGTTCCCTATTACCTCAGTCAAATTTATTACAAGACAGGAGAAATTGACAAGCTCCTTGCGGTTGGGGAATCCCTACTTGCTCAGGCTGTTGCTTCTAGAGCAGCTGAAGTCGCCAAGCTCATAGGTGAAGGATACTACCAAAAGTCAAACTGGAAACAAGCTGCCTTATATCTTGAGAAACACCAAGAACTCGGAGGAAAACTAAAAATTCAAGATCAGTATAAATTAGGCTTCGTCCTCTACAAAACTAACCGGTATGAGGAGGCTATAAAGGCGTTTAATAAAATCCACGATAGAGGAGATGATCTTGGCCAGAGTGCTTATTACCATCTTGCTGACTGCTACCTGAAAACAGGAAAGCAAACAGAGGCTCAAGGAGCTTTTTTTAAGGCTAGCGAAAGTGGTAGTGATTTACGCTTGCGAGAGGACGCATATTTTAATTATGCCAAACTAGCCTATGCAAGCGCTACTCCATTTGAGCAGCCCTTGGATATTTTTAAGGAATTTTTGAAGAAATACCCCAACAGTAAATACCGTGCTGAGGCAAATGAATATTTGGCAAACCTCTATTTAAATTCCAAGGATTACGAAAGTGCCATGAAATCCATCTCTGCTGCAGGTTTAGATCAACCTACCATGCAAGGTGCGTATCAGAAAGTAGCTTATTTTAGAGGCGTTCAGCATTTTAATGCTATTCAATATCCGGCGGCAAAGAGGATGTTTGAACGCTCTTTACAATATCCCTTGAACAATGTACATACAGCCCTTGCGCATTACTGGTTGGCAGAGATAGCATACAGGGGTAAAGATTTTGAGGGGGCACTTAGAGAGTTGTCAAAGTTTGAATCGATTCCGGGCTCCGCTACGCTAAGTCAATACAAGCGAAGTTTATACAATAAGGCGTATGCTTATTTTTCGCAAGGAAACTTTGAAGCGGCGGCAACTACTTTTAGGCTATATCTGAATAAACAACGCCCGGGCAACAAATTGGCCAATGACGCAGAATTGCGATTGGCGGATGCGTATTTCATGACCAGCCAATACAATAATGCAATTACCTATTACGAGACTTATTTGGGCCGTGATGTGCCAGATGCTGACTACGCTACATTCCAGCAAAGCCTCTGTTTTGGTTTGGTAGAAGATAACCAACGAAAAGCCTCAAGTTTAGAAAGTTTAGTGAAGCGATACCCCAATTCTGTGTATGCCACGGATGCTTACTTTGAGCTAGGTGAAACGTATATGAAGATGGGGCAAGAAAACGACGCGGAAACCATTTTTACTTCATTTATCCATGATTATCCGAAGTCTAGATTTATTAAAAACGCACACATTGCCCTTGGATTAATATATAGGACCCAAGGAAAGGGCCATAAAGCCTTGTCGCAGTTTAAGAGTGTTGTAGAGGACTTTCCCAATACAGCAGAAAGCCGGGAAGCCTTGGGGCTAGCTAAGATTCAATTTGCGGAATTGGATCAACTAACTGGCTACGTAGACTGGATTCAAACCTTAACGGGAACGGATATTGGTCAAGGTCAATTGGATTCAACATTATACAATGGTGCCTACGATCGCTACAGTTTTGGCGATTGTTCAGGAACGCTCAAAGGCATGAAAGAGTATTTAGAAAAGTTCCCTGATGGCATTTTCAGAGTGCCGGCAAATTATTATTTAGCGGAATGTGCTTTTAATCAGGAACAAGATGATGTTGCCAAATTGGCTTACGAATTTGTGGCTGCGTCTGGGGAATTAAGTTTCAGAAAACAAACCGTTGAACGCTTAGCTTCACTGTATTATGCGGAGCAAAATTTTGAAAAGGCCTTCTATTACTACGAGCAAGTGCTAGGTTTAGTTGGTAATGCAGATGAAGGCAGGAGGGCCCGCCTAGGCTTGATGCGCTGCGCCAAATCTTTGGGCAACACAGCAGTAGTGATGCAATATGCGGAGAGCTTACTGCAAGATGAAGCGCTCCCTACGGATTGGCAAACGGAGGCCTTGTTGAATGCGGCGCGAAGTTCATACGATCTAAAAGACAGCGCAAACGCCAAGTTGTATTATACCCAGATTAAAGATGAAATAAAGGGTGAAGCTCAGGCGGAAGCTCTGTATTATTTGGCTGAATTTGATCATGTGATTGAGAAATATGAAGCGTCTAATGAACAACTGTTTTGGATGATTGAAAACCTACCCACCTATCCAAAATGGCGGTGGAACTCTCTTCTTTTGATGGCTAGAAATTACGCCGGTGTGCGGGATGATTTTCAAGCCAATTACACCCTGGATTTTATTATTGAAAATGCGGATTTTGGAGAATATGCCAATCAAGCAAGTGCATTTAAGGCTGAATTGGCATTGCAACGAGAAAGAGAAGAGAGTAATGCTGTAGGTGTTGATAGTCTGATTATGGATGACTTTCAAGAGGAATTGATGGAAGATTTAGATGAATAAAGCAATGAGTTGTATGAAATTCCCGTTAAGAGTAGTAACTGTTGTGGCGATTTTATTTGGCGCCAATACCATGGCATTCGCCCAAGGAGAATCGGGAGATGAGGTCAAGAGTGTGGAGATAAGGGTGGTAGAGGAATACCAAGCTCAGGTCCGCAGTGCACAGAAAATATCCGAACAACCGTCGTTTTCAGATACTACTTCTGAAAAATTACCCGTGAATGTGCGCATTAGCCCCAAGGCAATGGCACTAGATTTTGTTCCGGTATCTATACCTTCTATTCGATTAGGTCGGGTCAAACTCCCTAAACTTCCTACGCAGCGCGTGAGTATAGGTGGAGGAAACTTTTCTAGTTCCTACGCGAGCTTCATCCTTAGTTCACCTAGAAGTAAGAAAAATGTCTGGGGTGTACGAGCGTTGCATCAAGGTTCATTGAGTGGAGTTCCAAATAGCTACGGTAGACAGTCGCAATATGAGAATGAAATTTTGGCGGATTTTCAGCGGGCTACAAAAAACTACAATTTTAAAACACAGGCTTTACTCAAGGCGGATTATGTGAGTTATTACGGCGCCTACAATCCAGTGCTTCCAGACAGTACACCGGGAAATTGGCAACAGCAATTTGGAATATCACAACAATGGTTGCGAACGTCCAATCCAACTAGTAAAGTAATCGCTGCTTATAGAAGTGGTGGATTAGCTTACCGCTATACAAACGGCGGATACTCTACCAGCGAACATCTATCCAAAACGCACCATTTATTTGAGATTTATACGGATAAACAAGACGTATTACTCGATTTAAGATACCAATATGCTTCGGTAAATTCTTGGGCTGATTCAGCCACGTCTAATTACCACAATTTTTCTATTGCCCCTTATACAAGAGGTCAAGAGGGAATACTGACCTACGAGTTTGGCCTTAATTTTTCTGGAACACAGACCAGCGGTTTGGCAAATAACAGATTTGAATATTATGTATATCCAAAAATAAACCTGCAAGCAGAGCTTTTAGATCGAACGCTCGCAGTATTTGGCGGTTGGGATGGCTCTTCAAAACAAAATTCCTTGCAAAGTATGATTGTTGAGGTACCCTTCTTAACTATGGATCAAGAATACAGACTTTCTGGTTCAAATAAGGGATATGTTGGGATGCAGGGAGCCTTAGTAGGAAAGTTACAATACCGCGTAGAAGGATCCTTAACGACTATGAATGATGCACTAATGTTTGAAAGAGATTCAATTCAAGTTTTTACCAATGTTCATGGATCTGATCTTCCTGCCTTAAAGGCCGTGTATGCAGAGTACGTGGTAAAATCTGGAGTTCGTGGGGAATTAAATCTTCCCTTAAAGTATTTCGTTGCATCCACCTATGCAGAACTCAACGCATTCAGCGGTGAAGATTTTCTTGGTCAAGAAGGCCGGGTAATCGGTGCAATGATAGATTACTCCATTAACGAATTGTCCATTGGCTCCAATATTCGTTATGTAAGCGGTCGGTACAGTCACATGAACTATTCCGCATTTCCGTTGGATTCTTATGTGGATTGGAGTGCTACTATTGAATATGAAATCAATGAAAATTTGAGCGTCAGTTTACGCGGGTACAACCTACTAAATCAGTCCTACATGATGTGGCAGGGATATGGTGTTCGGGGCACAAGAGGCATGTTTATGCTGAACTATCAATTTTAATCCATTTGAACCGCGGTTTTTGCGCTGTAAGCCCCGAAAGTGTTAATAAAAATGTTGGTAAGTGCACCCTCTAAAAATGGTATAAAAGGGTAGAAATGGACCCTAGAAAGTTATCTTTGTTAGGTTAGCAAAAAAGCAAGAAAACGCAACCGTTATGAGCGAAGAGCAGAAGAACTATGATGGCGGGTCCATTCAGATACTTGAAGGTCTAGAAGCAGTAAGAAAACGTCCTGCCATGTACATTGGTGATGTGGGTGTTAAAGGTCTTCACCACCTTGTGTATGAAGTAGTAGATAATTCTATAGATGAAGCCTTGGCAGGTTATGCATCTGATATCTATGTCACTATCAACGAGGACAACAGTATTACTGTAAAGGATGACGGTCGTGGTATTCCAACAGACTTACACCCTAAAGACGGGAGATCTACACTGGAGGTTGTAATGACGGTGCTTCATGCTGGAGGTAAATTTGACAAAGATTCTTACAAAGTATCCGGTGGTTTACACGGTGTTGGTGTAAGTTGTGTGAACGCACTGTCTACCATGCTTCATGCAGAGGTTCACCGCGATGGTAAAAAGCACGAAGTTGAATTTTCTCGGGGTGCAGCGCAGTATGCTACTCGTGAGGTTGGACCAACGGATTACAGAGGTACTATAGTTACCTTTAAACCAGATGACGAAATCTTCGAAGAATTAATCTATCAATACGATATTCTTGCCAAGCGCATGCGCGAGCTGGCGTTCTTAAACAAGGGAATTTCTATTACGCTCAAAGACTTACGTGAGACGGATGAGAAAGGTGAGTTTATTTCAGAGCTATTCCACTCTCAAGACGGCCTTGCTGGGTTTGTGAAATATATAGATGCCAATCGTGAGGCCATCATGCCACAGGTTATGTGCATGGAAGGTGAGCGTGACGGTATTCCGGTAGAGGTTGCCATGCACTATAATACTTCGTACAATGAAAATATTCATTCGTACGTCAACAATATTAATACGCATGAAGGTGGTACACACCTTGCTGGTTTTAGGAGAGCGTTGACGCGTACCCTAAAGAAATATGCAGACGAAAGCGGACTCTTAGCAAAAGAGAAGGTGGAGGTAAGTGGCGACGATTTTCGTGAGGGGCTTACTGCAGTTATCTCAGTTAAAGTAATGGAACCACAGTTTGAAGGGCAGACAAAAACTAAACTTGGAAACAAGGAAGTTAGCGGTGCAGTGGATAAACTCGTTGGTGAAATGTTGACCAATTTCTTGGAAGAGCATCCTAACGAGGCTAAAATTATTGTTCAGAAAGTATTGCTTGCTGCTCGTGCTCGTGTTGCTGCCAAAAAGGCAAGAGAGATGGTTCAGCGCAAGGGCTCCATGTCTTCCATGGGTTTACCGGGTAAGTTAAGTGACTGTTCTGAAACTGATCCAGAAGTATGTGAAATATTCTTGGTTGAGGGTGATTCGGCAGGCGGTACTGCTAAACAAGGTCGCGATCGTAATTTCCAAGCAATCCTTCCACTTAGAGGTAAAATACTGAATGTTGAAAAAGCTATTTCACATAAGGTTTTTGAAAATGAAGAGATCAAGAATATGTACACTGCGCTGGGTGTAAGTGTGGGCACTGAAGAGGATGAAAGAGCATTGAACCTTTCAAAATTGAGGTACCATAAAATTGTAATTATGACTGATGCCGATGTGGACGGTAGTCACATCTCTACATTGATTCTAACCTTCTTCTTCCGTTACATGCGTGAGTTGGTTGAGTTGGGCTACGTTTACATAGCTAATCCGCCACTTTATTTGGTAAAGAAAGGAGGAAAGAGTTCCTATGCTTGGAATGACGACCAACGCGACGCATTGCAGTTTGAATATGGTGGTGATACAGGCCAAGGTGTAGGTGTACAGCGTTACAAGGGTCTTGGTGAAATGAATGCGGATCAGTTGTGGGAAACTACAATGAACCCAGAAGAGCGCATCCTAAAGCAGGTAACCATTGATGATAGCGCAGAAGCAGATCGTGTGTTCTCTATGCTTATGGGAGATGAAGTGCCCCCTCGTAGAGATTTCATTGAGCGCAATGCGAAATACGCTAACATTGATGCCTAATAGGATTCATAGCATATTAAAAGCCTCCTTAATTGGGGGCTTTTTTATAGCTGTTTTGTCCTTGCTATCCGCTTGTGAGAGAATGGACCATTCAGATAAGATGGTCTTTAGATACAACGAGCCTTCGGGTATTCCAACCCTAGACCCCGCCTTTGCACGGGATAAAAGCACTATTTGGGCCGTGGGGCAATTGTATGATGGTCTATTCTATCTAGATGAAAACAATGAGGTCCAGCCGGCCTTAGCCACAGGGTATGTGATGGAAGGAAGCACTTATACATTCTCTTTAAGAAAGGCGTATTTTCATTCAGGTCGTAGAATTAAAGCTCAAGATGTCCGGTATTCCTTGCACCGTCTTTTGGATCCTAAAGTCGCCTCTCCTGGCGCTTGGGTGCTAGATCGGGTAAGCAATATTGCCGTACTCAACGATAGCACACTTGCTATTACCCTGGATAAACCATTTGCAGCATTTCCTTCAATACTAACCATGCCTTATTGTTCCGTAGTAGACTCCATTATTGCCGCAAAAGAATTATTGGCTACCACTGGAGGCGGAAGTGGCCCGTTTAAGTTTCATCAGTGGCATTACGGAGAAAAAATGGTGTTTCATAAAAATGAGAACTATTGGCAAAAAGATGATTCGGGCAATTCATTGCCCTATTTGGATGGATTAAGTATTTCTTTTCTTCCGGATCAACAAAGCGCATTTCTTGAATACCTCACGGGTACATTCGATTTACTACCGAATATTGACCCCAGTTTTAAAGACGATCTTTTAACCCAAACCGGGGAGCTGCGCAATAGGTACCGCGAAAATCATGTGTTGAACCGAACGCCATTTTTAAATACAGAATTTTTACTCTTTAATTCAGAATATGAGTTGCCTTATGAATTGCGTTGGGCTCTAAACGCTGCCATTAATAGGACTCAAATGATGGAGTTGCTTAGAAGCGGAATTGGTCGCGAAGCTACAGGTGGAATAATCCCTTTTGGTTTGCCTGGACATCAACAGGATATTGGAATTAGTTTCAGTCCGGACAGTGCCAAAAAGGTGTTGGCTGCTTTTGATGAATTGCCGGAATTAACCCTTACAACAAGTGCAAATTATCGTGATATATGTGAGTTTGTACAGGGTAGTTTAGGTGATATAGGTTGGTCCATATCTGTTGATATTGTTCCATCGGCAACGCTAAGAAGTGCAAAGAGCTCCGGTAGTTTAGCATTTTTCCGTGCTTCTTGGATAGCTGATTATCCCGATGCAGAAAATTATTTATTGCTTTTTTATTCTAAGATGCGCGCGCCAAAAGGACCTAATTACTCCAGATATTCTGTTGCGGCTTATGATAGTTTATATGAAAGCTTGTTAAATGAACAGAGTGCTTCAGTGCGGACCGCTCTCGCCCAAGAGGCGGATGCACTTTTGATGAAAAACGCTGCCTGTGTCCCTCTCTATTATGATGAGGTCATACGTGTTCATTCTAAAAATCTTAAAGGATTAAAGACCAATGCGCTCAATGCTCTTTTGCTCAAAGAGGTTATTCTTCAATAGGTGCGCTAATGGTAGTGACCAACGGATAGTGATCGCTGTAGTCAATGTGTTCAATGTGCTGATCCGTACATTGAAAATCTCCGGAATGTAATGTCCAATCTATTCGAATAGGCAAAAATCGTCTTTTCAAAGGTTCAAAGCTCCCCATTTTTCCCGTACCACGCCAAATATATGGGTCCTCCATTTTTTGCAATAACCGCGCATATAGATTGCCCGAAGGTACACTGTTGAAATCGCCGCATAGTATCAGAGGATGTGGACTTTCCTCTACCCACTGTAAAATGGATTTTGCTTGTAGCCCTCTTGCACGTTCTGAGCGGATGAGCTTTTTTATAATGTCCTTTGTGCGCACAATAACGTCATCTGCATTAGGTTCTACGCTCATGTCACCGTCGCTTACTCCTGTAGAACTCAAATGGACATTGATAAATCTTACTGTATCCCAGGGAAGAGCAATGTCCGCTAAACCCGCACTGTATTTAGGATACCCGTCACCTGGTAGTTCTTTAAATTCGAGTAATTCCTCATTAACAATAGGGTATTTTGAGAAAATGCCCACACAGTATCCACTCCATTTAGGTGCAAAAAATACATTCGAAAACAAAGTGCTTATGGGCCATTCTTCAGGTTTACGAATCTCCTGCATGCAGAGAACGTCAATATCTTCTTTTTTTGACCATGCGGCAATTTGACTAGCAGCGTTTTCTGATTGATAGAATGCGCGAACGTTGTATGAGGCAATACGCACAGAACCATCTGGTGCGTCAAGAGGTTTTGTTACAGGCAGCTGAGCCATAGCCGGTAAGAATGTTAGAGCAATGCCTATTATATGCGGTAGAACCCTCCTGAATGAAATTCTTAGAGTAAGAATAAAAAATAAAATATGCGGAACAATAAGCGTAGGGAAAATGAGCGCAAAAAGGCCTGAACCTGAAAATAAATCGGAAGGAATTAAAGAGGCTAGTCCGCAAAAAATAGTGGTTAGTAATAACAACCTATTGATCCACTTTAGGAGAAACCTGCGCTTTTTCACTCTTTATTGGAAATCTTGAATAGATATGCTTTTTCCTCTTTGGTGAGGCTGTCGTATCCTTTCTCTTTGATTTTATCTAAGATTTCATCCATTCTTGCCGTGTCTTCTTGACTGGAGGATTTTGATTTTTTTACATCTTCATATTTGACGTAACTGCTTTCTCCAAAGCTAAACCCGCGGCGTCTCTTTTTAGATTTGGGTCGGAACAGCATGTTACGAACGCCATCTATGACCTGGAATAGATAAACATTCCATTCGTGGCCCTGTCTCATGCTTCTTATGAAGAAAAAGGCTACAATGGCTCCACCAAGGTGCGCAATATGACCTCCTGCATTCGACCCCGTAAGATTTAATACGTCTAGTGTGACAATACCAGCAGCAAGCATCCAATATTTAATTTCAAAAATGCCCCATAATCGCACGGGCATATTTGGCATGTATAATGCCCCAGCAACCAGAATAGCAATGCAGCCAGCGCTGGCGCCAACCATAGAACTTTCCCCTAAAATGGGGCTCAAATTGTAGAGAATTATGTAGAGTAACCCACCGCCAATTCCTCCATAAATGTAGAGGGCCAAAAGGCGCTTTTCTCCCAAATATTCCATGAGGATTTTACCGGAGAAATAAAGCACAATCATGTTAAAGAGTATGTGTCTAAACCCAAAATGGGTAAACATATAGGTCAATAACGTCCACGGACGCAAAAGCAACCTCCAAGTATCTGAAGGCAGCGCCAAGAGGTCATCGGAGATATTAGGTATTAGATTAAAATTTCCTGTTAGAAGACTCGTAAAAGCGTTTGTTAGCGTATACAGTATAAACACAGATATATTCAAATAGAGTAACCTAGTTAGGTAATCTCCTTTGAAGGCATCATGTTTCGCTTTGTTGAATAAGTCGCTCATTGTGTGTAGCTGTTCGCTCTAAAGGTATCGTGTTTTTCGCCATCTGCGTATTAACAAAAAGCCAAATAGCATACCTCCTAAATGCGCAAAATGCGCTATTCCACTGTTGCTTGTTGAAAAGCCGTTGTATAGTTCAAGTAAACCGTAACCAATGACAAAATATTTAGCCTTGATTGGAAAAAAGAAATTCAAGTAGATCACTTGATTGGGGAAAGTCATACCGAAAGCTAAAAGAACGCCAAAAACGGCACCGGAAGCGCCCACCATTGGGGTATTAAGCAGCCTATTCAATGCACCCATTGTGCTGTTGGTATAGTTATAACCTTGATCAATAAGCGCCGCGCCTTCTGAAACTATTGTTTCTAAATTTTCCGGACTAATACTCGCTGCCAGCGAATAATATTCGTATCCGTTCACAGCAATTTGAAGCGCACTTGCTCCCAGCCCTGTGAGCATATAATAGATAAGAAATTTTTGAGAACCCCAATAATTCTCCATGGCACTACCCAAAAACCAAAGCATGATCATATTTGAGGCAATGTGCCCAAGGTTTCCATGCATGAACATATGGGTTACCAATTGGGAAGGAATGAAACTATCACTTGCTGGATAGTACAAGCCAAGCCAATCCGTGATGTCGATACCAAAAGTGGATCGGAAACTTATCATTCCCATAAAGAACAGGCCGTTAATGATGAGCAAGTTCTTTACTACTGTGGGCATTAAGCTAAATCTTTGCTGTACGATCATAAGTATTTAACAAGGTCTTCTTGTTGTAGTTCGATAATTATTTTTTTGCCATTCGGAGCGAAGCTTGGATTAGAGCTGCTAAAAAGCTGTTCGCGTAAAACCTCTAGCGCTTCCGTGTTTAAAGAATAAGAGGCAGCTTTTATGGCTAATTCTAAGGCAAACGTTTTGAGCACCTTGGATTCACTTACATCCTGCATGGCGCTTAATTCTTCCATAAATCGTTCCAATGCTTCTTTAGCCTTTTCGGGTGCCAAAACGACAGGAGCACCCGTGATTTCCATACTTTTTTTATCCTGACTTACATTCCAGTCAAACCCTGCAACCGCAAATTGACCGGCATACTCTTCAATTAGGAAAGCTTCTGAAGGGGTAATGTTAAGCTGAACGGGAAATAGCAATTGCTGAGAAGCCACACTTGCTTCTTTTAATTTGCTCCAGATACGATCAAATTGAACCCGGATCTGAGCTTGCTTGACATCAATAAGAAGCAGTTTGCTGCCTAAAATGGTGACCATGAAGTTTCCCCAAGCCAAGATTTTACCCTTTTGTTTTCCTTCGTCGATTCGATCTTCATCTGTCCAGAAATCTTCTAGTGATTCTTTCAATGCACCAACTTCTAATTCTGGATTCGTATTCAGTTTTTTTTCGTTTTTGATTCGCTCGTATTGCTCATCAGGCGTTCTGAGTTGTGGTCGGCTGATGTTGCTGTTGGATTCAAAAGGGTTGAAATTTGGATTTACTCTAATCTTAGGTTCCTCCGGGATATGTCCTTTTGGCATGGGCGGGACGGAAAAGCTTAATTCCGAATTAAAATCAATGGCGGGTGCTACATTGAATTGGCCAATTGCATGTCTTGCCGCACTTCTTAATACGGCATAAATAGTGCGTTCATCTTCAAACTTTACTTCAGTCTTAGTGGGATGAATATTTACATCTAAACTATTTGGGTCAACCTGCAAAAAAAGAAAATAACCTGGGTGATGTTCTGCGCTTAATACCTCTTCAAATGCTTCGCGAATAGCATTGTGTAAATAAGGCGATTTCACAAATCTATCGTTCACAAAGAAAAATTGCTCCCCTCGTCTTTTTTTTGCGTATTCGGGTTTAAGAACAAAGCCTTCTACGCGCACAACGTCGGTACTTTCTTTAATTGGCACTAATTTTTCATCAAATTTTCGACCAAAAATTGCGCTAATTCGTCTCCTGCGATTTTCTGGTAGTAAATGAAAAAGGATTTTATCATCATGTTTTAGAATCCACTCTACATCAGCATGAACAAGGGCTACTCGGTGAAATTCGTCTATGCAATGCCTTAATTCAATTCGGTCATTCTTTAAGAATTTCCTTCTTGCAGGAACATTGTAAAACAAGTTGCGCACCTCTACTATACTGCCTGCAGGTCCAGGGTAAGGCAGGTTTGCTGTAATCTTTCCGTCTTCTAACTTGAGATTCGTTCCCATATCAGTATCTGCGGTGTTCGTCTTCAACTGAACATGCGCAACGGCAGCAATAGAAGCCATTGCCTCTCCTCTAAAGCCGCGCGTATTTAAATTGAATAAATCCTCCGCAGAAGAAATTTTTGAAGTAGCATGTCTCCTAAAACAGAGTTCAGCATCTAAGCTGTTCATTCCACTACCGTCATCTGTAACGACTATTGCTGTTTTTCCAGCATCTTTAAGGCTAAGGGTGATTTTTGCGGCACCTGCGTCAATACTGTTCTCCAGCAATTCCTTCACCACAGAGGCAGGTCGCTGAACAACTTCACCCGCAGCAATTTGATTTGCAACGTGGTCGGGTAAAACAGAAATTAGGGCATTCATAAAAGAAATTTAGCAGCAAAAAAAACCACGAGAATTAAAAAGAGAAGGGAGTACAAGAGTCTTTTCGCATAACCGTCGCTCTTTCCCGCGCTTTGCGCTCTGCGCAGGTCCCAGTTGTCCCGAATTCGTTGCCTATACTTCTCTTTGTTGTCAAAAGGAATCTCATCTTCACCCTCTGGTCTTTCCAATAATTTTATGCGCTCCTTTCTCTCGTCGTGAAAGCGTGCTTTGTGTTGAAAACCGCGAGGTTGATTGCGTGCGAAAAATCCCATATTGTCTTAACTTCTCGATTCCCAAAGGTAATAACCTAAAGTCACTTTTGCGACCCCATGAAACGGCAACTAACGATCCTTTTATCTGTATTGATTCTGACCTGCTTAACGGCCAATGGACAAGTGGATTCAGTGCGTCTTGAGGTGGATAGTTTATTGAATACAATGTCTGTTAAGGCAAAGGTTGGACAGCTTTTTATGGTTGCTGCATATAGTAATAAAGATGAAACGCATCAGGCATCTTTGGAAGCGTTGGTGCGTGATTATGGAGTAGGTGGAGTAATTGTAATGCAAGGAGGCCCTGGACGCCAAAGGCAACTAATCAACCGATTGCAACAAGTATCTACATTGCCCCTTCTAGTTGGTCAAGATGCGGAATGGGGTCAGGCCATGCGTTTAGATAGCACCTATAAATTCCCAACTTCTCTCACTGTTGGTGCTGTTCAAGATTTAGCTTTAGTGGGGAAATTGGGGGAAGCATTGGCCTATGAAAGTCATAAAACCGGGGTGCATATGAGCTTTTCCCCTGTACTTGACGTAAATACCAATCCCAAGAATCCAATTATAGGAGCCCGGTCTTTTGGCTCAAACGCGGATGAGGTTAGCAAGAGAGGAACAGCACTAATACAGGGAATGGAAGGTGCTGGGGTGTTGGCATGTGGTAAGCATTTTCCCGGTCATGGAGACACACAATCGGACAGTCATAAAACACTTCCCATTGTTGACAGAACCGTTGATGAATTAAAAGCTGTAGAATGGATTCCCTTCAAAGAAGCGCTTCAAAATGGGGTGGCTTCTATGATGATTGCTCATCTCAATATTCCATCATTGGAACCCACAGGGAAGCCTACAAGTCTATCATCCAAGGTCATTGATGATGTGCTGAGAAAAGAATGGGGCTACAACGGGCTCATTCTAACGGATGCTTTAAACATGAAAGGGGTGAGTGAATTTGCGCCCGTGGGTGAGCTAGAAATAGAGGCGTTTAAGGCTGGGAATGATATTTTATTGTTTGCTATGGATGTTCCAAAAGCGTCTGCAAAATTAGTGACGGCTTTTGAAACTGGAGAACTTTCTAAAGCCGAACTAGATAAGCGCGTTGCGCGAATATTGATGGCTAAGCAAAATTCAAACGCCTGGCGGCATTGGAATATGGCCAGAGAAGGGACGTTCAAAGAATCATTAGAAATTGACTATCCGGATAAAACTGCCGCCCATGAAGAACTGAGTTTTTCTCTCATTGAAGGAGCAGCTACCTTGCTAGAGTTGGGGACCCCATCATTCCCCATTAAGCATGTAGAAGGTAGGTTTGCGCATATTGCTGTTGGAAGTACTCCAGAAATAGACGTGTTAAACGAATACCTTGACAGATACGCTACGTTTGACCATTTTGTGAACGTTTCACCCAAGGGAATGCTTCGTCATGAAGCCATAGTTGTATCCTTTCATCAGGATCCAAAAAATCCTTGGAAGCGATATAAATTGAGTGCTTCTGAAAAAGCCCTTATTACTGGACTAAAAGCTACAGGCAAACCCATATACGTTCTTCATTTTGCCAATCCGTACGGCTTATTGACCTACCCGGATTTAGGTGAAAACGCTAGAGTATTGGTGATGTATGAAAACAACTCTATTGCACAAAAATTGGCTCCTCAATTTCTTTTTGGAGCGCGAAGTACCAAGGGGAAACTTCCTGTAGATCTCAACAAATGGGGTTTTCAAGGTAGCGGAGAAGAAAGCAAGACTATCAAAAGATTGAGTTATGGATTGCCTTCAGAGGTAGGAGTGGAGGCATCTAAATTGTTGGATATTGATTCAATCATGCATTTTGCCATTGCTGAAGAAGCAACGCCTGGCGGGCAGGTTTTAATTGCTAGAAGAGGAAATGTGATTTATTCCAAAGAATTCGGCCATCATACTTATGAGGAATCTACACCTGTGGAGTGGCAGCATTTATATGATATAGCATCTATTACCAAAATTACCGCAACGCTTCCGGGAATCATGAAGTGGTACGAGAAACAACCGCTTCTGTTGGAATCAACGGTAGGTCAACAGTTACCAGAATTGGCGTTTTCTAACAAAGGCGCACTAGTTTTAGCGGATGTATTAGCCCACCAAAGTGGTCTCGCTGCATGGATTCCTTATTATCTAAGAACCATTGCGACTGACTCTGCAAAAGCATTTTGGTATACGGCTCCAAACGCACAAACTATTGCTGTCACAGAGGATTTGCACCTGCGCGGTACGGTGAAAGATACCATGTTTGCCATGCTTGAAAAAAGTGATTTGAAAAGCAACGATTACCGCTATTCAGATTTGGGGTATTATTTATTCCAAAGAATACTTGAAAGGCATAACAATGAGAATTTAGATTCGTGGGCACATTCTACGTTTTATACTCCTTTAGGTGCCTCTAGACTAACCTATAATCCGTTGAATAAAGGTTTCAGTTTGAATGAAATTGTTCCTACAGAAGAAGATCATTATTGGCGAAACACAAGGGTTCATGGTAAAGTACATGATATGGGTGCAGCTATGATGGGTGGCGTAGCAGGACACGCAGGGCTGTTTGCTAATGCCAATTCATTAGCGAAAATGATGCAGATGTACTTATGGGGAGGAACGTACGGAGGTATAAAGTTCTTTCAGCCATCAACGATTGAAAAGTTTACTTCTTGCGCCTTTTGCGAGTTAAAAAATAGGCGTGGTTTAGGTTTTGATAGACCACAGATTGACGACGGTCCAGGACCAAGTTGCGCTTGTGCTTCAAACGAAAGTTTTGGCCATACTGGATTTACTGGCACCATGGTGTGGATGGATCCTAATGAAGAATTGCTCTATATTTTTCTTAGCAATAGGACCTATCCAGATATGGAGAATTGGAAATTGAGCAAATTTGATATTCGAACAAATATTCAAGAGGTTATTTATAACGCACTGAATTAAACAAGTATTTTTGAAGCATGAAGATAGGTGTCGTATGTTACCCCACATTCGGCGGCTCCGGGGTAGTCGCAACCGAACTAGGAATTCAAATGGCTCAAAAAGGCCATGAAGTTCATTTTATAACCTACAGTCAACCTGTTCGATTAGATATTTTTGAGCCAAATATTTATTACCATGAGGTAAATGTTCACGACTATCCATTGTTTGAATATCAACCTTACGAATTGGCCTTAAGCTCCAAAATGGTGGATACGGTGCTCACTGAAGGTATTGATATTCTGCACGTACATTATGCCATTCCCCATGCTTACGCGGCCTACATGGCAAAGAAAATTTTACTTGAAAAAGGAATTTATATTCCTGTGGTGACCACCTTACACGGAACGGACATCACGTTGGTAGGAAAAAATCCTTCGTATAAACCTGCAGTTACTTTTTCCATTAATAAGAGTGATATTGTTACCTCTGTAAGTCAAAGTTTAAAAGAAAACACGCTGCGTTCTTTTGTGGTCAAAAATAAGATTGAAGTCATCCCAAACTTTGTTGATTTGAGTTTATACCAAAAGGATGTTCCTTGCCAACGTTCGCAAATAGCGCCCAATGGGGAAAAAATCGTTACGCATATTTCCAACATGCGTTCCGTAAAGCGTATTCCAGATATCATAGACATCTTCTATAGAATTCAAAATGAAGAGGAAGCCATCTTGTTGATGATAGGGGATGGACCAGAGCGAGAGAAAGCCGAGCAGCAGGCTAAAGATTTAGGAATCTATTCCAAAGTAAAATTTTTAGGAAAAACTACTGAAATAAAGAAGTTGCTCTGTATGTCTGATCTATTTCTTTTGACCTCTGCTACAGAAAGTTTTGGTTTAGTAGCCTTGGAGGCTATGGCGGCTAAAGTACCTGTTATAAGTTCAAATGCAGGGGGTATACGTGAGGTAAATGTGCATGGCGTTACCGGCTTCTTAGCTACTATTGGCGATGTGGAAACCATGGCAAATTACAGTCTTAAGCTGCTTCAAAACCCTGAGTTACATCAGGAATTCAGAAACAATGCATACGAACGCGCAAAGGAATTTTCTATGGATACTATAGTGCCTAAATATGAGGAAGTGTATAATCGCGCACTTTCAAGTATCCAAGAGGGCAAAGAGAATAGACTGAAATAAATCCGTTGATTTTCTTTTACGCAGCAGTTCTATCCACCAACCCTTTTAGTCTTAAATCCTTCTTTTTCTAGAAAGTCACGGGCTTTATCTCTCACATTTCCCTGAAGAATAATTTCTCCATGCTTGGCACTACCGCCTACGCCGCATGTTTGTTTGAGGCGCTTTCCCAATTCCAGTAGTTCTTTGTCCGGACCCTGAAAGCCTCTAATTATAACGACCTGTTTTCCTCCGCGTCCTTTTTTTTCAAAATGAAGTTCTAGTAATTGTTCACCAGGAAGAATCTGTTCTTCTTCTTGATCGCTATCATAATTAAATTCAGGATTTGTGCTAAATACAAAGCCTCCCAAGTCCTCTAAATTGATTTTCTTTGGTTTATTCTTTTTTGCCATAATTATGAGCCTAGTCATTTCAAGTACTACCAATCCAAAAGTAAAGGACATTGTTCAATTACTAACCAAATCTAAGGAGCGGAAATCGCGCGGGCTTTGTATTGTGGAAGGCGCAAGAGAAATAAACAGAGCCTTAGCTTCAAATTGGGTGCCTAAAGAGTTGTGGCAATTAGAGGGAAGTGACGTACCTCTTCAATCCGCTTCTTTTCCAAACTATTATAAAGCCACACCCAAAGTATTTCAAAAACTAGCCTACCGCAATACCACGGAATGTGCCGTTGCCGTATTTGCTGTTCCAGCCAGTGGAATGAATGAATATCAAGAACTATTGGAATCAGCAAAATGCTTGCTTGTCCTTGAGGGGATTGAAAAACCGGGTAATCTTGGGGCATGTCTACGCAGCGCATGTGCCGCAGGAGTTGATGCGGTTATTCTTGCTGATTCTGCAGTAGACCCCTATAGTCCCAACGTTATTCGTAATTCTACAGGTGCATTGTTTGAAATCCCTTTAATCACCGCCAGCTCAGAAGAGCTTATTCGGTCATTTAACAGCAACGACAGA
>Ga0181597_10001999_pt1 | contig 22519 bp, 19 predicted proteins | sample 041ome_5_FD_148647 | JGI IMG/M metagenome (GOLD analysis project Ga0181597, IMG submission 148647) | Coastal salt marsh microbial communities from the Groves Creek Marsh, Skidaway Island, Georgia - 041403US metaG (spades assembly) | ecosystem: Environmental > Aquatic > Marine > Intertidal zone...
TTCATCCATTCTGCAAAGTTGTATATAGTGCTGCAAGTCTAAAAGAATTTTAAGTGAGCTTTGACTTATAAGAGTTCGAACCTTAAAAAAGAGTGTTATTAGAAACCTTATCGTTTTGGACACCATGGATCGCTTAGATACATTAGAGGCACAAAGTATTTATATTTTGCGCGAAGCATACGCTAAATTTGATCACTTAGGATTGTTGTGGTCTCTTGGTAAAGACTCCAATGTAATGGTTTGGTTAGCAAAAAAAGCTTTTTTTGGACATATGCCTTTTCCACTCCTCTTCTGCGACACCGGGAAGAAATTTCCGGAGATGTACGAGTTCCAGAAAAAATTCACGGCAGAGTGGGATATTAAATTAATTGTAGAAGAGTGCCCACCAATAGAAGAGATCGATCCCACTCTTCCTCCTGCATCTAGATCCGCCGCACGAAAAACAGAGGCACTAAAGCGACTGATTAAAAAGAAAAACTTTCAATCTGTAATAGCAGGAATAAGGCGAGACGAAGAGGGTACTAGAGCAAAAGAGAGAGTATTTAGCCCAAGAGGAACCGACGCGGAGTGGAACTTCAAACAGCAACCTCCCGAATTTTGGGATCAATATAAAACCGATTTTCCAGCCGGCACTCATATCAGAGTCCATCCTATATTAGCTTGGACAGAATTAGATATCTGGCGCTACATACAAAGAGAGCATATCCCAGTCGTGCCCCTATATTTTTCGACTAAAGGGAAGAGATACCGGTCACTTGGCGATCATGATATCACGTTTCCAGTTTCAAGCTCCGCAAGCAATGTAGACGAGATAATAAGTGAATTAGAGTCCACCAAAATAGCCGAACGTTCGGGGCGGGCAATGGACCATGAAAGCGAGAATGCTTTTGAACGACTTCGAACCGACGGTTATATGTAAGGCTTCGAAGATGGCTCAATCTCTAGAAAATAATCCCAATCCATCTATAAACCTTGTAATTGCAGGACATGTAGATCATGGCAAATCAACCTTGATAGGAAGACTACTTCACGACACGGATAGCTTAACAGAAGGTAAGATGGCAGCCGTTAAAGCTATGTCTGAACGACGGGGGATGCCTCTGGAATATGCTTTTCTATTGGACGCATTACAGGCGGAACGGGATCAAGGCATTACAATAGATACAACCCAGGTACTTTTTAATTCGAAAAAACGATCTTATTTAATTATTGACGCACCAGGTCATAAAGAATTTTTAAAAAATATGATTTCGGGCGCTGCCCAGGCGGATGCTGGTGTCGTAGTAATTGATGTTGAAGAAGGAATTCAGGAACAGTCGCGCCGGCATTGCTATTTGTTGCGATTGCTGGGCCTCAAAGAAATTATTATCGTTGTGAATAAAATGGACTTGATTGAATATTCACAGAGAAAATTTAATCGCTTGAAAAAACAGATAGTTGACTATCTCTCAGAAATTGATTTGGACTGTAAGGCTGTCGTACCTATTTCTGCCCGTGACGGGGAGGGCTTGATTGATTTATCGGAAAAAATGCCTTGGTATACCGAACCAAATTTTATAGATACCTTAGATCAATTGCCAGAGGTAAATTCAACAAATGACTTACCCACGCGGCTTCCTATTCAAGATGTTTATAAGTTTGATGAGCGTCGGATCATTGCAGGTAGAATTGAAAGTGGGACATTGAAAATAGGAGATGAACTTTTATTTACTCCTTCTAATAAGAGAGCGGCTATAGAATCTTTTGAGGTATGGAATGCAAAAGATCAAAAAACAAAAGCAATAGCTGGTGAATCAGTCGGTATAATTTTGAATGAAGAAATATTTATCGAACGGGGTCACATTGCTAGCCTTTCTACGGACGCTCCTATTGAAACGAATGTATTCAGGGGAAAAGTTTTCTGGATTGGGAACAAGCCAATCATTGCCGGGGACCGTTTAAAAATAAAGATTGGTACCGCAGAGCATATTTCAGAGGTGCAATCCATTGAAAATAAGATCGATTTAAGCAGCCTCGAAGCAATTGACGTAGATCGTTTAGAAAAGAATGATATCGGTGAGGTTGTATTTAGAACAAAATCCACGGTAGCTCTAGATCCTTTCGAGAAGAACCATCGAACGGGCCGGTTTGTGCTGATAAATGAATATGAGACAGTTGGAGGCGGTATCGTCTCAATGCAAGGCTATGCAGATCAGCGGGGCCTTTATGATGTCACCTCAGAGAATATAATGGCCGTTTCATCCCGTGTAGATATTAATGCCCGCGTTGCTAATAACGGCCACAAAGGTGGTATAATATGGTTAACTGGACTATCAGGTGCGGGGAAATCTACTATAGCAATCGAAGCTGAACATCAGTTATTTTTGAAAGGTTATCAAGTAAACGTTCTTGATGGTGATAACATACGATTTGGTCTATCTGCAGACCTAGGTTTTTCCCCAGAAGACAGAACAGAAAATATTCGAAGAATAGGCGAAGTAGCCAAATTATTCGCTGAGGCTGGAATATTAGTTATTACCGCGTTTATCTCACCGTATAAGCAAGACCGCGATCGAATTAGGGTAATAGCTGGTGACATATTTCATGAAGTTTTTATCGAGGCCGATTTAGAAATATGTGAAAATAGGGACCCAAAGGGCCTCTATGTAAAGGCGCGAAATGGAGAGATATCAGATTTCACTGGAATATCGGCCCCGTACGAGAAGCCTAGAAACCCCGAGTTAGTTATAGATACAGGGGAGCAGGGTATCGGTGAGTCAACGACGAAATTATTATCTTACATCGATGAAAAATTCAGCATTTAAAAGACAGAGAGAGCCTATAAACTATTTGGGCTTCTGGAAGACTTTTTGTAAAACTCTATCTGCCTCAGTGTTGCGGCCCAACTCACGAAGTAATTTAGCATAACTAACATAAATTGCTCGTTTCACCTCCTTAGCCTCTACGGTATTATTTTGATCAATGGTTGCCACAGCCAATTTATAAGCTTCAAGGGCATCATCCAACTGGCCGCGTCTATGATTCAAATCAGCAAGGTTGCCCAAGGTTCGTGTAACATTTGGATGGTCTGATCCCTTTAATTCCGCCCAAAGGCCAATAACCTTGGTATATAAACTTTCTGCACCATCGAGATCACCGCTTGCCTCGATAACAATTGCCAGATTATTCAAAACGGCTGCACGAGCTTCCGTCCCGCTATCGGTTAGCTGAACAGCGCCTTTTAGGAGATCTAAGGCTTTGGCCGAATCTCCTTTTTCATAGGCGGCCCCTGCTTTATCAACTAATTTTTGCCATTCTTGACCCGACTGGGCTGCGGGAACGAGCACTATAAACCCGATGAAAGTTATCAGGATGAAGGCTAGAAAGTTAGCATGGTTTGATTGTAGTTTTATAATCATTTTTTTACGGTCTGTTCGTTGATTTGGTCATGTTGAATTCGAATTTGGACTGGCCAAGTACTCTTAATGAAAGACAAAACCGAAATAATTTCTTTATCACTGAGTATCTGCTCATATCCCGGCATCGCTGACGCGCCACCAGCTTTGCCGGTCCCACCATATTTAGTTATAAAAAATAAGTCCTCATCCGAATGATGCCATGTATGTCCTGTTTCGTCGTGCGGTGGGGCCAGTATATTATTTTGTCCATCTTTTATATTCCACCCTTTTTGACCCTCTAGATTAATACCATGACAGACGGCACAGTGAGTTCTGTATATCCTTTCACCATTATTTAAAAGATCTGGCTCGTTTAATTGCAATCTTATTTCAGTGGTATCAACGGCCTGATCATTTTCTAACTTCGAAGATATTTCTTCGGATTTGCTTTCTATAGATGTTGGCTGTGGCTCCGATAATTCAGGACTTATTTTATAGGCATTCGAATCCGAAAAAAAAGAATAACCAAGTCCCAATACAAGCAACCCAACTGCATAAAAACTAGTCAACGCGCTCATTATTCTTGAATATTTTTTTCTTGAAAATAAAAACAATTAATTAAAACCTTCTATTCGTTAGGCATTTTTAAATTCAGACCTTTTCCAGAAACGTTACCGGTCAACTCCCAAGCAAACATTGAACAAAGAAAGTTTCTATTTTGCCAAAAATACTATTTCCGCAAAAGAACACTCTCTAACCAAGCGGCAGCGGCAAGTGTTTTAGAATCCGATCCGGTAGGCCCAATTACTTGAACACCCAAGGGCAATTCGTTACTTCCCTTACCAAATGGAATATTAACGCACGGCCATCCAAGTAATGTCCAAACTCTGTTGAATAGCGGATCACCAGTAAAGCCCAAACCTTTTGGTGCTTCATCGCCAGATGACAAAGTCAAAATGACATCTATGTTTTCAAATAATTCCATATACTTTTTGCGTGCCGCGTCCGCTTTGGACTTCATTGCCGCTAAGCCCTTTGTCGATATTGTCTGTCCCGTGGCAATACTATCCTTATAAAACTGTATGAGTCGCTCGGGATGAAATTCATATTCCCACTCGAGCGCTTTGCCTGCATCACCAAGCATAATAACAGTCTGTATATCTGCTAATTTTTCAAAACCAGTTGAAGATGGTATATCAGTGATTGCCGCTCCTTTTGTTTCTGCAATTTTACTCACCTCTTCTAAATTGTTAAGAACCACTTCCGATGCATCGTTTCGAAATGGAACCATTAGACCAATTCTTGGAGACTGCTCATCAAAAATCGATAAATCTGGAATTGCTTCGTCCCTCAGTGCGAAATCAAAAAAGCTTACATCCACAACACTTCTCGCAAAAACACCGACAGTATCTAAATAATTCGATAGTTCCTTAACTCCTGACCTGTCATGCGTTCCAACGGTTGGTTTAAAACCAACAACACCACAATACGACGCAGGCCGAATCACAGAACCCGCTGTTTGCGTCCCGAAAGCAAGCGGCATCTGAAAATCTGCAACCCCTGCTGCCGATCCACTCGACGACCCACCCGGTGTATGTGAGGGATTATGTGGGTTTTTCGTCTTTCCGGGATTGCGCCAGGCAAATTCTGTTGTTACCGTTTTTCCTAAAATAACGCCGCCATGTTCTCTGACCTTATGCACGCATGCAGCATCTTTATTCGGTTGGTTCAATCCATAAATTGATGATCCGTATGTTGTAGGCATTGTCTTGGTATCAATAATATCCTTTATCCCAATCGGCAAACCACCAAGAGGCCCAATATTTCCGGTCTTGTCAGAATTAATCGCAGACAACAGTGCCAACTCTGGATCAATAAAGGTCCACGCCCCCACCTCATCTGATCGCCGATTAATCCGCTCCAAACATGATTGTATCAATCTTTCAGAAGTTAAAGTGCCTTCCTTAATTTTCTGTCGTGCTTCCAATGCCGACAGTTCGCAAGCTTCAGCCATTCCCCAACTCCTCAACGATTTAACTGCGGGTTATTTAGTAATAAGTAGTATTAAATACCTATATATAAATGAGTTTCCCAGAAACGCTAATACAAACAGACAAAATAAATGGTGAAATTATCTATAATTTCTTTATGGAACTAGTGAATTTTGCTCAATGAAATGCTTCAGATTATTTTATGGTTTAGTCACAATTTACTTATTTTTTGTTCTGGTTGATACCATGCCTAAAAATTAATCTGCGCGCTATGCAGCGCTACCAATCTATTCTAAAAAAACAACAAAACTATCACTTAGGTAAAAACTGACCCCCACTGCTAAAATTCATTGGGTGTAACACTACTATGCAAAAATGATTAGAAATCAAAATTCTTCAGAAAACTCTGGATTTCAGTGACAACATGCCACAAATGCTGATACCTTAAAAAAGAAAATATAATTGGTATAGCTCGCCGTTTGAGAACTCAAAACAACTCGATCCTTTGTTTTCACACGGAGCACCTATCGACGAATGCTGATAATAATGCTCTCGAGCATCTGGGAGTACACCATTTGAGTAAACAGGACAAAGAATATTTGAGTCAAAACGAGGAGCGTTATTCTCTTGCTATGCGAGCTTCCAATGACGGTCTTTGGGATTGGAATCTAAAAACAAATAAAATATATTATTCTGACAGATGGAAGGAGATGCTGGGCTTTAATGATGATGAGATCAGTGATACTCCCGATGAATGGCTGAGCCGAATCCACCAGGAAGATCATGACCGGGTAAGAGCATCGATAGATGCATATTTGGAAGGTACTACATCTAATTTTGAAATCGAATATCGAATAAGGCATTTCAGCGGTAATTATCTTTGGATGATGGCAAAGGGATTGGCCATCAGAACGTCCAGTGGGAGAGCAACAAGGTTTGCAGGGTCACAGACAGACGTGAGTGAAAGAAAATCCAATGAAGAACAGATGATATACGACGCTCTTCATGACACTCTAACCAGCATTCCCAATAGAACACTTCTTTTGGATCGTATCCGCCAATCCCTTGTTAGACGCAAAAGATATCCAAAGACCTCGTTTGCTATAATATTTATCGACTTAGACCGCTTTCGTCTTGTCAATGAAAGTCTTGGACACATCCATGGAGACGAACTCTTGCAATTAATATCAGCGCGTTTAAAGGAGACAATTCCAATCGGCGATACAGTAGCTCGACTTGGCGGCGACGAGTTCTCAGTATTACTCCAAGACATCGAGAGTGTAAGGGATGTTGAAGCAATTGCCAAAGATATACAAAATTCATTTTCCAAACCTTTTTTTCTAGGGGACAAAGAAGTTTTTGCATCGGCATCAATGGGTATCGCCCATTCAGATAATAATTATAAAACTCCAGAAGAAATTCTTAGAGACTCAGAATTAGCAATGTATCGTGCAAAACGCGGCGGTAAATCCCAAAGCATTGTTTTCCAACCACAATTTAGACAATCTAGTCTTTCACCAATCGATCTAGACACCGATCTCAGACGAGCGTTAGATCGTGACGAAATGGAACTTCATTATCAACCCATTATATCGATGCGGGATCGTACCATATCTGGATTCGAGGCTCTTTTAAGATGGAGCCACCGAAGTCGTGGGGTGATATCACCAAACGAGTTCATCCCGCTTGCAGAAGAAACAGGCCTTATATACGACTTGGGACAGTGGGTCTTAGGGAAAGCATGCAAACAAATAGCGGCGTGGAACAAAAGCAAAGAGAAAGAAGACCAACTCGAAATAAGTATAAATCTATCCAGTCGACAATTTTCAGATCCTAATTTAGTGGAAGGGATAGTTGAAAATATTGAGAAATCGGGTTTCAATGCAGAGTTTTTAAAAATAGAGATAACCGAAAGTGCTCTTATGCAAAACGCCCAACGCTCTGTAAGCATGCTGAACCAATTAAAAGATTTAAATATAAAGGTTTGCGTTGACGATTTTGGAACGGGTTATTCATCGCTTAGCTACCTTCATACATTCCCTATCGACACCCTGAAGATTGATAGATCTTTCGTCCACGATATGAGCCGAAACTTCCGTAACATGGAAATTATTCGGACAATCATAATGCTGGCGCATAATTTGAAACTTGATGTAATCGCCGAAGGAGTAGAAACCGGCGAACAAGATGCTCAGTTATCCGCTTTGGGTTGTCAATTCGCTCAAGGGTTTTATTTTTCGCGCCCCCTAAATAGTTCCGACGCTGCACTTTTGATACAACAGAACCACCGATGGTAAACGAAGGCGATATAAAAAAATTTCTAAGGGCAGATTATTTCCTCTTCCAAAAGATACAGAACCAAACTTGGGAAACTGTTAGAAAATCAGGTTCCTTAGAAGAAGTTAAAAAAGAATTTGCCCTGAATTACAGAATTGAACTTAATGGCAAATTTCGAATTGCTCACTACTCTTTCGATAATTCCCACCAACGCTGGGTGTATAAAGTAGTTTTGTTGGTCAATACAAAGTATCTTAACCAATCCTTCATAGAAATTATTTGTAAAACACTCGATAATGTGGCTTCAGACAAAAGCGCAAGCGAAAGTTGTACTCAGACGACAAAAGCTAATACTACCCCCTCAAAATCAAACATTAAAAAGAAAAGTCATCGGACCCTAATTCTTGCAATTGCCTTCGTCTGTTTCTTTTCATCCTGCGCTGCAGTTGGGAGTTTTTTATATTTTGAATTCCCTTTTGTGTTTCAACAAATCACCGAGCTTATATTTAGCTTATTTTCATAGAATACCTTCGGTATGAGAAATCAACTATGGGCTCTCATTATTGTTTAAAATAGGGCTAATTGAGGCGGATCGTATTCCTTGAGAAGTTCCCGGGAGTCATTGTTTATGTTACCTACCTCTGGAGGAACTTTATAGAAGTATAGGTCCATATCATTATATGTGCCTAATTTTTTTATTACCTCCAATCCATCTCCATTTAACCAGTTTTCATAATCTCCTGGGTTCAATATAACAGGCATCCGACTATGTATGTGACGTACAGAATAAACCGCTGTAGTAGTGATAATGGCAAATTTATTCGGCTGTGGTCCTCCACTATTATCTGCCTGACTTTTTTCCCAAATCCCTGCAAATGCAAGAGGCATATTATTTTTTAAGTGGATTCGATATGGTTGCTTCGTCCTGTATTCGGTTTTCCACTCATAAAACCCGTCGGCGATAACCAAACAACGGCGTTTTAAAAAAGCTTCCTTAAATGATGGCTTATCCAGAAGAGACTCTGCCCGCGCATTGATTAAACTATTTAATCGCGGTCCTTGTGGCCTCCCTTTGGCAACGAGTCCCCATTGAAACATGAAAATTTGTCGTCCCGATTGACTATTTATAACTACTGGAGCTAACTGACCTGGTGCTATGTTGTAGCGAGGCTCAATATTAAGTGAGGTATCAAATTGAAACTGTAACCTCAGAGCTTCTGGCGCTTCTGAAAGAGTGTATCGTCCACACATCTATTGATCTTCAACACAAATTTACACATACATCCCGCAACTGTATGATTATAACAATCTATGTGAATAAACGGTAACTCTTTTTTGACTGCGGGATCATAATGTCATATTCGGGAATAATAGACGATGTTGTAGAAATTGCACTTTCTGCCGGAAATATAATCCTACGGTTCTACGATGACCAGTTCTCTGTAATGCAAAAATCAGATGGCTCCCCAGTGACAGCCGCTGACCAAGCCGCTGAGGATTATATCATTCCTGCTTTAACGCGTTTAACGCCAGAAATTCCAATCATAGCGGAGGAACGTGTGGCAATGGGACAAATCCCCGATGTTAGTGGTGGTACATTTTGGCTTGTCGATCCTTTGGATGGAACAAAGGAATTTATTAATCGGAATGGAGATTTTACGGTAAACATTGGACTAATCCAATCAGGAATACCAATCCTGGGTGTGGTTTCAACCCCCGTCGATAAGTGCGTTTGGGCAGGATCTCTTGCAGATGGTGCACTCCGGATTAAAAATAGTGTCCAGCAGAAGATCGGCGTGAGAAAAGCCAATCAACAGAAGATAACCGTTGTCGCTAGCCGATCACATCGCAGTCCCGAATTAGAAACTTTTATATCAGAGCTTAAAGTTGAACAATCTATCTCAAGAGGGTCTTCTCTCAAGTTCTGTCTAATTGCAGAAGGCAAGGCTGATATTTATCCAAGAACAGGACCTACGATGGAATGGGATACTGCGGCAGGACACGCTGTTTTAATTGCAGCAGGCGGCAAAATGACAGGTTTTGATGGCACCCAGTTTCAATATGCTAAACCTGATTTTTTAAATGGTTGGTTTGTCGCTAGTGGTAAGTAGAATAGAAATTAATTCTCAGTGCGCATCCAGGCGTTTCCCCACAAGTTAAGCGTGCGTCGATCATGAGGCCAGTGTCTGACTGGATGATCAAAATCCATCTGCTCCAGCTCGGCTGAAAATTCTACCTTATTACCGTCAGGGTCCAAGATCATGAAGAATAAATTATTACCAGCCCCGTGTCGCCCCGGCCCCCACCAGATTGGAATATCAAAGGAAGCTAGGCGATCTGCCCAATCGCGAATATAAGTCCAAGACGGTGTCTCAAACGCGAGGTGGTCAAAGGCTTTTTCTGCAGCCGCGAAGACTGCAAAAGTGTGGTGCTCAGGATCAGATCTATAAAACGCAGCTGTAATTTTACCATCATCACTAATAACATGATCGGAGGGAAGAAAACCCAGCACTTTCTGGTAATAATCGATCATCTTATCAAGGCCAGGACTTGCTACGACTACATGCTGTAACCGCCCTTCTAATCCCTCAGGTTTTGGATCGGCTGATGACTTCACACCAAAAGAAATTTTATTTCCATCCGGGTCAACCACTGCAAATGCCCCTTGTTGAAATAGGGGGGAAGGGTTTTCTACTACGGTAGCACCTTTTTCCTCTATAGCTTTGCGAAGAGAAATCAATTTATTATCATTTAAAACTCGAAACCCGCTGTAGCCAATCGTCTTAGAGGTCCCCTCAGAAAGAATGAGTCGTCTTTCCGCTCCCTCTAGCAACCAAGAAGTTTTATTAAGTCTTATTTCTCGCATGCTTAAAGCATCACGGTAAAAGTCTCGCATGGCCTTGGTGTCAGATGTCTGAATACAAACGTGATCCAAGACAGTCGACCAGATTGGAGGTTCCATGACATAATTTCCTATAAAACGGTTCAGCTCATTTTTAAAACGTTTTGGCCTTAACAATTTTTTGAAATTTGTATAACGGTTCCCAGTAGATAATGCGGTTAATTCAATAAAATTGTTTATTTGTTATGCAACAACAGTATAACTTAAAAAAGACCTACTTTAAATTAATTTCATTTGAAGTTCTGTTTTAGAGTGAAATCACTGGGGCGGGCCTATTCCTAATTTTGGATGAGTTTATGAATGATCACAAACGCTTCTATGCAAGAGAAAATCACCCATGCTGCAATTAAACTTCGAAAAGGAGAGTTAGCAGCTTTTCCGACTGAAACGGTCTATGGTCTTGGTGCTGATGCCACCAATGATTCTGCCGTTGCAAAAATATTTGCGATAAAAGGACGTCCCGAATTCAACCCATTAATAACTCATGTACGATCCATAGAGGAAGCGCAACATTACGGTGTATTCTCAAAAAACGCACTAGCAATCGCTGAGCGTTTCTGGCCCGGGCCGCTGACCCTCATTCTAAATAGAAAAAGAGATTGTCCCATATCGTGGTTAACGACAGCGGGTCTGTCTACCGTTGCTTTAAGAGTATCGGATCATCCCATTGCCAATGAACTTATAAAACTAACTGGTCGTCCAATTGCAGCACCTAGCGCAAATAAATCAGGAAGGATAAGTCCAACTAGAGCAGAAGATGTTATAAATGAATTCCAAAATGAATTAGAGATCATTTTAGACGGGGGCGATTGCAGGGTAGGTTTAGAGTCCACCGTGCTAGATGTTTCGGGAGCCAACCCTGCGATACTCAGGCCTGGCTACATTACTCAAACTGATATACAAAATAATTTTGGCCCTATATTCCTAGCAAGTAAAACGGCGAAGATAACTGCACCTGGCATGCTGGAAAGTCATTATGCGCCGAATTGTAAAGTCAGACTGAATGCTGCATGTATACAAACTGGTGAAGTGTTCTTAGGATTTGGAAAAAATTCAATCTCAGGATCAAAAAATTTAAGCGAAACCGCAGAGCTAAACGAAGCTGCAGCGAATCTATTCCGAATGCTACGAGACCTGGATCAGAATAACATTACCGGGATCGCAGTTGCTCCAATACCAGAGCATGGACTAGGAATCGCAATCAACGATCGATTAAAACGGGCAGCAGCTCCTAGATAAACCTTTACCCAGTTGATAGAACAAAGCATTTTCTGTTATCTATACACGACAATTTGAAATCGAGATGGGATGAAAAATTGCGATGCCAAGTTTGAGTAACGCCAGAGACGAAACATATGAATTAACGACTGCTCAGCTGGAGGCACTGGATAAAATTAAAACACTCATCGGTCCAAGTGGCTACATAACAGAACTAGATGCGATGCAGCCGCATGTGGTTGATTGGAGAGGTATATACAAAGGGAAGGCAGAATTAGTAGTTTATCCCAAAACAACACAAGAAGTAGCTGATATCGTAAAAATTTGCGCTCAAGCAATGATGCCAATCGTTCCGCAGGGCGGTAATACAAGTATGTGTGGAGGTTCTGTTCCCCTTGAAAGCAGTCCATCAATTGTTCTGTGTCTTTCACGAATGAATAGAATACGAGATTTCGATAAAAATAATTATGCAATGACAGTCGAAGCCGGCTGCATCCTGCAAAAACTTCAACAAATCGCAAGCGAGTCAGATAGATATTTTCCTTTGAGCTTAGCCGCTGAAGGCAGTTGCATGATAGGGGGCAATCTGGCAACGAATGCAGGCGGCACAAATGTTTTACGATATGGCAATGCGAGGGAACTTGTATTAGGTCTCGAGGTAGTTCTTCCAGACGGGCAGATATTGGAAGGTTTGCATGCTTTAAGAAAAGATAATACAGGTTATGATCTGAAACATTTATTCCTTGGTTCAGAGGGAACTTTAGGAATAATAACGGCAGCAGTCTTGAAGCTATTTCCAAAGCCGCGCGGGATTTATGCAGCTTATTGCGCTGTCAGCAGCGTTTCTGCCGCCATCGAGTTATTAAATAGGGCGAGGACTGAAAGTGGTGATTGTGTTGAAACGTTTGAGTTAATATCTCGGCTCGTTATGGACTTGGTGCTTAAGCACATTCCCAACAGCCAAGACCCGCTCAATCAACGTTACCAACACTATGTATTATTGGAGTTAGTATCAACTGCAGAAGATAATCGCGAACTTTACAGCAGATTTGAAACTATTCTCGGTAAAGCTATGGAAGATGGTTTAATACTAGATGCGGCCCTGGCCCAATCTGAAGTTCAAAGGCAAGCCTTCTGGTCACTTCGGGAAAACGCTACAGAATCACAGAAAATAGAAGGTGCCTCTATTAAGCATGACATCTCAGTACCCATTTCCGTAATCCCAGAATTCTATGAGAACGCCTGGAATGCCGTACTGGAGGTAGAACCTGAAGCGAGGCTTATTGCGTTTGGTCACGCCGGCGATGGCAATTTACATTTTAATGTAGCAGAGCCCGAGCTTGGAAAAACAGAAGACTTCATAAATAACTGGGGTGAAATTAATGAGGCGGTTCATCGCACAGTACACAAGTACGGAGGCTCGATTAGTGCAGAACATGGAATAGGGCAATTGAAGCGAGAAGAACTTGCGCATTATAAAACTGAAACAGCTTTGCAAGTAATGCAGAAAATTAAAACCGCCCTGGATCCAAATTCAATAATGAATCCTGGAAAGGTAATTTGAGGTGGGGATAAAATGCCCGAATTGATGAAGAATTTTCCTAATTCGCAAGAGCAGCAAGTCACACTTGGAAATTGGAGGACAGCCCCCTTCAATTCTTGGGCCTTTCATCATGTGGGGGAAATAGTCCCATCAGCTACGATATTGAATGATCCAACTGCAATCCAAAATTTCAGAACTGAAGAAATGGACTTTAGAAATATCAAAATAAAAGGACTCAGCAATCGATGTATTGATCATAACGAATTTATAGAAACCACTCATACGGATGCACTTGTCATCCTTAAATCGGGAGTAATTATCGAGGAGAAGTATTTTTCAGGAATGACCCCAAGTAGTCAGCATATTCTTATGTCCGTGTCTAAATCTCTTCTAGGTCTCCTGATCGGTATTCTCGTCGATCAGAATCTTTTTAAACCAGGTCATCTAGCTACAGATATCTTACCCGAGTTGGAACGCACCGCGTATCGAGGCGTATCAATCCGACAACTGTTAGACATGCGAACAGGTGTTGTATTTGAAGAAGATTATTTGGCAACTCAGGGGAAAATAATAGAATATCGTAAAGCTACGAACTGGAATCCGGTCGCTAAGAATGAACCCGAAAGCGATTTGAGATCTTTTTATAATTTATTAACAGAGTCCGATGGACCCCATGGCGGAAAATTTCACTATGTGTCACCAAATACTGACTTGCTGGGTTGGTTAATAGAAAAAGCCTCTGGTTCTAGATATGCAGATCTAATGGAAGAATTAATATGGAAGCCAATGGGCGCAACATATCCAGCTAGTATAACCGTCGACAGACTGGGTGCGCCCCGAGTTGCAGGAGGTATGAGTTCAACTGCAAGAGATCTCGCCATTATAGGGCAGCTCATCATAAATAACGGGGTATATAATGAGAGGCAAATAATACCGTCAGACTGGATAACCGATATTAAATGTAATGGTAGCAAACAAGCATGGAACAAGGGTGATTTTGCACAGTACTATCCCTCGATGGATATGAGTTATCGATCCAAATGGTACGCGGAGAGAATAGGCAAGGATGCAAAAATAATCTTTGGCCTTGGTGTTCATGGCCAACACTTATTTGTGGACATAGAGAAAGAATTAGTTATCGCAAAATTTTCTTCTCAGCCATTACCATTGGACAAAGAAATGATCCAGCTCACAACGCGGTGGGTTAATGCATTAAGAGATATCTTTTAAACCATAAAATTGCGGTTTGGAAATACGTCCAAGCTTCAAAAAAAACTCAGGATGATTGTAAATCGTTGAAAACAAACATGATTGTAGACACATTACCAAACTTAGGTTACGACAATATTTGGCTACTGTAAAAGATACCAAGGGATAATGATCAAATGACTCCTTACAGCGCACCGCTTGAAGACATGCGTTTTGTTCTAAACCATGTGGTTGGTCTGAATGAGATAACTAAGCTACCAGGTTTTGAGGGAATAGACACAAATTTAACCGATCAAATTCTGGAGGAGGCCGGGAAATTCTCTAGCAATATCCTTGCTCCTTTAAATCAGCTCGGAGACACGAAAGGGGCGCAAATAGAAAACGGTGTTGTTCGTGCTGTGGAAGGCTTTGGGAACGCCTACAACCAATGGGCGCAATCAGGATGGAATTCGAGTCCATTTGATGCCGAGCATGGAGGACAAGGACTTCCATGGACGTTAACTACAGCACTTTGGGAAATGTGGGATTCAGCTAATATGGCTTTCTCTTTGTGCCCTCTCTTAACTCAGGCAGCTATTGATGCGTTAGAACGCCATGCCAGTAATACACAAAAAGAGACTTACCTTGGAAAACTTGTGTCAGGAGAATGGACTGGCACTATGAACCTCACCGAACCACAGTCAGGAACGGATCTAGGTACGATACGCACTAGCTCCATCAAGGAGGGTGATCACTATCGCATAAGAGGTCAAAAAATTTATATCACATGGGGCGACCACGATATGACTGAAAATATCATACATCTTGTGCTTGCAAGGTCTCCCGATGGCCCCCCTGGTTCAAGAGGATTATCACTATTTATAGTGCCAAAGTTTTTAATAAATGCCGATGGTTCATTAGGGCAACGTAACGATGTCAGACCTGTCTCAATCGAACATAAAATTGGTATTCATGCCAGTCCTACCTGCGTGATGTCTTATGGCGAAAATGACGGTGCAATTGGATATTTGATTGGTGAGGAGAACCGCGGCATAGAATATATGTTCGTGATGATGAATAATGCACGTTTAGCCGTTGGGCTTCAGGGTTTAGCAATAGCAGAAAGAGCATATCAGCAGGCTGTGAGTTTTGCGAAAGAACGTGTTCAAGGAAAACCAATACAAGGTTCCCTCGGCAATTCAACTATAATAGAACACCCAGACGTTAGGCGCATGCTACTCGGCATGAAAAGTCAAATAGAGGCAATGCGTGGTTTGTGTTATGAGGTTGCAGCAGATTTAGACCGTGCTAACAAGATCGAGGACAAAGACGAAAGAGAAAAAGCACAGGCTATGCTGGAACTGATGATCCCTGTAGTAAAAGCCTGGTGTACAGATACCGGTTTAGCTATCACGTCTACTAATATACAAGTTCACGGTGGCATGGGTTTTATGGAAGAAACTGGAGCAGGACAGCATTATAGAGACGCACGAATAACAACTATTTATGAAGGAACAAACGGAGTTCAAGCCATGGACTTGTTAGGGCGAAAAGTCGTTCGTAATGGAGGCGAAACAGTTCACACCTTCATAAAAAATGTCCAAGAGACAATTGACCAACTCGATACTAAAGACCCCATTCAATTAAGTATATCTATCCACCTTAAAAATAGTCTAGATGCTCTAAATTCGGCAGTTGCCTGGATGATAGAAACATTCCCAAAACAGCCCGGTCAAGCCGCTGCCGGAGCAACATCCTTTTTGGAGATGATGGGTCTGATAAGCGGCGGATGGATGCTTGCAAGAAGTGTTATAGAAGCTGATATGCAACTCAAAAATAAACAAGGCGATGAAAAATTTTTAAAAAGTAAAATAACAACGGCGCAGTACTTCGCCCAAGCCTTCTTAAGTCGAGCTCCCAGTCTTTTATACCCCATAAGGGATTGTGGTGATTGTGTAATAGAATTTGAGGCGTCGAACTTTTAAAATTTTTTAACTTTTTAATAAAAGAAGATACAGTTAAATGCAAAACAAACCACATGTCCTAATCTATGCGCCTTGGTATGAGCCTGCGATGGACCGTTTGGACGAGATAGCAATAACTCATCATCTTTATAAAGCGGATAACAAAGAAGACTTTCTTGCAGAGCATGGTCCAAAGTGTTCAGTAATCGGGACGATGCATTACTGTCCAGCCTCACTTATGGACGCAGTTCCAAACTTGAAATTGATCTTGAATTTTGGAGTAGGTTACGACGGCGTTGATATACCAGCGGCGACTAAACGCGGGATTACAGTAGTAAACACACCAGATGTACTTAATGACTGCGTAGCAGATATGGCTCTAAGCCTTATCCTTGCAGGTAGAAGAAAAGTGCTCGATGCCGATCGGTATATTCGTTCTGGAGATTGGGAAAAAAAAGGTAATTTCCAGTACGTTCACAATGTACATAGTTCCAAAATTGGCATCTTAGGACTTGGACGAATTGGATTAGAAATTGCCAACCGCTGTAAGGCCTTCAAGATGGATATTGCATACCATCAAAGAACAAAAAGGTCTGAATTAAACTTTGAATTCTATGAAAGCCTTATAGATATGGCTGAAGATTGTGAGATCTTAGTTGCTATAATTCCCGGGGGTGAAACAACAGAAAAAATTATTGACGAGCGTGTGATAGAAGCCATTGGGCCAACCGGTCTACTCGTGAATGTTGCAAGAGGTACAGTGGTTGATAACGAGGCCCTAGCCCGGTGCTTGAAAGATGGCAGACTTGGTGGCGCTGCTCTCGACGTATTCCCGAATGAACCCGCCGTTCCTGAAAGTTTATTAGAAATAGACACCAATCTAATTTTGACCCCCCACATGGCCAGCGCCACCCACTTAACGAGAATGAAAATGGGTATGATATTATACGACAATCTCATGGCGTTGCGTGATGGAACCCCATTCAAAACACCTGTGAATTGAGCGAATTCAAAGTAGCTCGGAACCTGCTAAGTTTTTCATAGCTTGTTTTATTTCTTTTGGGATAGGTGTAGACGCCCTCTTGGACAAATCAAAATAAACGCTTACCCCCATAGCAGTGGCCGCACAATAATCTTTTGAAAACACCCCATGGTGTACGATCATTGAGCTATTACCAAACCGGGTTATTGCAATTCCAACGTCCACCTCACCCGGATACCTGAGTTCTTTTAAGAAATCAAACTCCAACTTGCGGATTACCCAATCTTTGTTTTGTAACTCTTTATTATTTACGCCGTATATTTTCTGAGCGTCATCGAATAGGAGAGTGCGTGCGTTTTCCACCAATTGCCCGTAAGCATTATTATTAACATGGCCTACTGGATCTAGATCGCTGTAACGCAGAATTTCTTTACTCCATTTTTTATAAGACCTTCGCTCATCCGCAACAAAATCAGCCATTAACACAACACCTTACCATCTTACTTCTGCAATTCCTTCAAGTGATTTTCTTCTATCAATAACAGCCTAGGCCGCATCTAATGTGAGAGAAGATACTGTCATAATATCACCTTTCTACACTTCTTGCCCCTAGTGTAAGTCTGAATATACTAATGAATTTCCGGATCCGCTATCGCTTCCGTTCCCTCTAAAACATCAAAATCACACCCAACATCTGCTTGAGTTATATGGTTGGCATAGATCGCACCAAAGCCGCGTTTGAATTTTTTTTCTGGGGGAATCCAGGCTTTTTTGCGTCTGATTAGCTCATCTTCTTCAACATGCAGCTCTAACTTTCGAGCGGAGATATCCAGTTCAATGATATCACCAGTTTCAACTAATGCCAAAGGACCTCCAACAAAGCTTTCTGGAGAGACATGGAGAACACATGTTCCATAACTTGTTCCACTCATTCTTGCATCTGATATTCTGACCATATCACGCACGCCTTGCTTTAAGAGTTTCTTTGGGATAGGCAACATACCCCATTCAGGCATACCCGGTCCGCCCTGCGGCCCAGCATTTTTAAGGACTAAAACAGAATTCTTCGTTACCTCAAGCGCATCATCATCTATTCGGGTAGCCATATCGTTATAATCTGAAAACACAACAGCTGGCCCTTTATGTTTTACAAGCGATGGATCGCAGGCTGTCTGTTTAATAACCGCACCATTTGGAGCAAGGTTACCATTCAATACGGCCAATCCACCTTCTTTCGATAACGGTGTTTCCCTGCGACAAATAACATCTGTGTCGTAGATATCAGCTCCTTTTAAGTTTTCTCCAATCGTTTTTCCGTTAACCGTGAGACAATCTAAATGCAGTAGATCCTTCAACTCACCCATCAAACCTCTAACTCCACCGGCATAGAAAAAGTCTTCCATTAAATATTTTCCAGAAGGCCTTATATTGGCTAACCATGGCGTACGTTTTGAAATCTGGTCAAAGCGAACTAAGTCAAGTTTTAGTCCAAGCCTTCCAGCCATTGCTATCAAATGAATAATTGCATTTGTTGATCCACCAAGAGCCATAACGCAAGTGATGGCATTTTCGAATGCTTTTTCTGTAAGAATGTCACTCGGCTTCAAGTCAGTCCATACCATTTCTACGATACGACGCCCTGAACGAGTGGCCATACGTGAGTGATTTGAATCGGCAGCAGGGATAGAACTAACACCTGGTAGCGTCAATCCTAGTGCATCCGCCGACGACATCATTGTTGCAGCCGTTCCCATCGTCATACAAGTACCGGGAGCACGGGCAATACCATCTTCTATTTCTTCCCAATCCTTTTCATCAATGTTTCCTGCTCGAAGTTCAGCCCAATATTTCCAACTATCACTTCCAGATCCTAAAGTATTACCCCGCCAATTACCTCTCAACATAGGGCCCGCGGGCAAAAATATAGCTGGCAACCCCATACTGGCCGCTCCCATAAATAACGCTGGAGTTGTCTTGTCACATCCCCCCATAAGAACAACGCCATCGCAAGGGTAGGAGCGCAATAATTCTTCTGTTTCCATTGCTAAGAGGTTACGATACATCATAGTGGAGGGCTTCTGAAAAGGTTCAGCTAGCGAAATTGCTGGCATCTCTATTGGAAAGCCACCTGCCTGCCAAACTCCCCTTTTTACTTCCTCCGCTCGTTGACGAAAATGAGTATGACAGGAGTTTATCTCGGACCAAGTGTTGATAATCCCTATTACAGGTTTTCCTGCCCAGTCTTCCCTACTATAACCCATTTGTTTGATACGAGACCGATGGCCAAATGAACGAAGATCGTCAACCCCAAACCATTTGTGGCTGCGTAAGTCTTCTGGTCGTTTTTTAATCACTTTCGTCTCCATCTGGCCTGTAAAGTTGGAATAAAGTCAATTTTTAGCCCCAAATTTACTAAAATATAACACCCAGACAAAATACTAAGGGCTCTAATTCTCTATAAATTTCTCAAGTTTCACTTCGAACGGTTCAAAGCCGACTGCTCGAGAGGCCGTGACGGCTGGACCGTTTCTCGCTAATGTATTGATAGATAATCTATTTGCCCCAACTGAAACCAGATGTTGTTCAATAGAAATGAGAAGTTTCTGGGCTATATTCTTTCCACGATGTTTCGGACTTACAAATAAAACCGATATGTAGCCATGTTCCCGATGTTCCATATCTTGCAATTGATCCTCATCAATTATCATCCATCCCGCGGTCAGTCCAACAATCTCTGATTTTTCAATAGCAACCAACACCGCGCCATTAAAGCTTTCTGCAGCATCAGTGATTCTTTTATATCGAAACTCGGCTACATCAGCACCTGGTCGTCTTCCTGGATGCAGGGCACGTTCGTAATCTTGTAGGGACTGTAGCATCTCAATAATTACATTTTTATCAATACCTTCCGCCGATCTTACAACAATTTCAGTCATCATTATCCCTCTAGGACTCTGCATTTTTTTGATAATTTTGTCTCATTTTTCTCTTAGCCCACAAATCATGAGAAAGACTATACCGCCTTTGACGATATCATCATTACGTTAATGATACAAAAACCAATCCTTATAGATTCGGCGCAATCAGCACGTTTGAGGAATTTGACAGCCGGAGTTTTGGTTCAGTTCTCCTCTGAAGCTCTTCAATAGTCATTCCTTCGACCATTCCTTCAACGATTAGCTCACCGTCACCGATAGACATAATTGCAAGATCAGTAAAAACCCGCTTCACGCATTTAGCAGATGTTAACGGATATGAACACTTACTGACGATCTTTGGATTACCGTCTTTCGTCTGATGTTCGGTGAGAACCCAGACTTCCTTTGCGCCCGCTGCAAGGTCCATAGCACCTCCAACACCTGGAGGAAATGTTGGGTTATTTGTGGTCCAATTTGCCAAATCACCTTCCCCGGAGACTTCAAACGCTCCGAGCATTGCTATATCTATGTGCCCCCCCCTGATCATGCCAAATGCATCTGAATGCACGAAATAGGATCCCCCATTTAACATAGTGATCGGCTGCTTTCCCGCATTCACTAAATCACTATCTTCATCTCCTTCCTCAGGTCGTGGCCCAAATCCAAGAACACCATTCTCACTATGCAAAAGAATTTCTTTTTCACTCGGCATATGATCTGCACATAACGTGGGGATACCAATGCCAAGGTTCACATATGCTCCATCTGGGATTTCATTAGCGACTAGCCATGCGATTTGGCGTCGTGAAAGTCTATTTTCAGCGTCACTTACAATTCCAGCCATAGCCATCTCTACATCCTTAGTTTTTTATACAATACGAGTTCGTAGAGATTATAAAAATATTCATAAAAGAGCTAGTTGAAAAACTACTAAAAAATTGTATTTCTTTTTCTGTAACAGATATGTATGTTGCCGAAAAATTAATAGTAACAAACGTATCTCAGTCATTCTTAATGGAGCTGTTGCATGGCGACAAAACGCGGTCGAAAATTCTTAAATACGCCGGGACCCACGCATGTGCCAGATCGCGTTATGAATGCAATGCATCAGCCTACTCTAGATCTTTCAGATCCAGATTTCCTCGACATTTCAATGTCATGCTTCCTCGATATGAGAAAGGTATTTAACACTGAGGGCGAGATTTTTCTTTATTCATCGAATGGGCATGGCGCTTGGGAAGCAGCGTTAGCTAATGTGTTTTCACCAGGAGACAAAATTTTAGTGCCAGAAACTGGAAACTTTTCTAATGCATGGGCAAGTATGGCAAAGGCTTTAATGTTAGAGGTGGAAACCTTACCAGGAAACTGGAGACGAGCAATCGATATTGAAGCGCTAGAAGAACATCTTAAGAAAGACACTAAGAAGGAGATTAAAGGCATCCTAATCATTCATACCGAGACGGCAACCGGTATAACGAATGATTTGCCGGCAATTCGTTCCGCCATAGACGCCGCCGATCATCCTGGTCTCTTAATTGTAGATACCGTTGCAGCGGCGGGCACTGTCGACTATAGAATGGATGAATGGGGTATTGATGTTACCGTTGGTGCATCCCAAAAAGGGCTGATGATGCCACCCGGAATAGGGATCGTTGCGGCTGGAGAAAAAGCCCTATTAGCGACCAAAGAGTCGACGATGCCCCGGCTTTACTGGGATTGGAAGACCAGGCTTGAAGCTGAGCATTATAGGAAATTTTGTGGCACAGCCCCCCAATTAATGGTTTTTGGCATGCGGGAAGCGTTAAATATGCTATTTGAAGAAGGCTTAGAAAATGTGTTCGAACGACACAGAGTTTTGGCTGCCGCAACGCATGCCGCTGTCGAGGTTTGGGGACAGGCTGGAACGCTCTCACTGAATGCAGTCGAACCTAAAGAACGCTCCAATGGCGTTACCACCATACTCACATCAGATGGTATAGATGCGGGTCAGTTTAGAGATATCTGCCGGGACGAAATGATGGTTGGATTAGGAGGCGGTCTTGGCGACTTGAATGGCAAAGCATTTAGAATAGGGCATATGGGTGACATAAATGCCCCAATGCTGTACGCCGCACTATCCGCCGTTGAGTCAACGCTGGGGTATTTGAATATTAAATATG
>Ga0181597_10002004_pt1 | contig 22470 bp, 16 predicted proteins | sample 041ome_5_FD_148647 | JGI IMG/M metagenome (GOLD analysis project Ga0181597, IMG submission 148647) | Coastal salt marsh microbial communities from the Groves Creek Marsh, Skidaway Island, Georgia - 041403US metaG (spades assembly) | ecosystem: Environmental > Aquatic > Marine > Intertidal zone...
CGACAGAGAGGGCTTTGGCCATGCAGGCTGGCCTCCTTCACCAGCCCTCATGATGAATCACAAAATAACGCCAAACGGAATCCCTAATGATTCAATTGCCGCTCAATCCGCTCTAGAACCCATCCTTACCGGCACCACAGACAATCGCGACAACGCGCTCACCTAGCTGCGGTGCATGGCGACCTGTCATCAGTGCCGCTACAGATGCAGCACCCGCCAGTTCGGTCGCAATGCCGAAGTCGCGCCAGAGCAATTGGGCGGCATCACGCATTTCTGCATCTGAGACGAGACACATCCGATCAACGCTTGCAGAAATCAGCTCATAATTCAGCGGCATGGACCGGCGCGGCGCTAAGCTGCCAGCGGTTGTTTCAATTGTGTCCAGCGTGACCAATTCCTTGGCCTTAAGGCTTTCATAGAGCGTCGGCGCACCGGTTGGTTCGACGCCTATCAGCTTGACGGCCGGGTTCACGGCCTTCACCGCTGTCGCCACACCAGCTATCAGACCGCCGCCGCCAATGGCGACAATGATTGTGTCAGCGTCTGCCGCTTGCTCCATGATCTCCAAACCAAGCGTACCTTGCCCAGCAATGATCGCTGGGTCTGCGAACGGATGCACGTAGATGGCACCGCTGGATTTCGCGACCTTGAGGGCAGCAGCGTTCGCGTCGTCCCACACCGCACCCTCAATAACCACCTCCGCGCCGAGCGCCCGCAACGCATCTGCTTTAGTGGCTGGCGTAGATTCTGGCAGATAAACCGTGGCCGGAACGCCTGCGTTTCCAGCCGCCCAGGCGACAGCCATGCCATGATTTCCGCCGGATGCCGTGATCAGCCCGGCCGCCAAAGCTTCGCCAGATAAGGTCGAGAGCTTATTCATCGCACCCCTGGCTTTGAATGAACCTGAGGCCTGCAAGCATTCAAGTTTGAGCAAAACATGAGCACCCGCACCGCCATCCAAATTCGCACCGTGCGGGCGCGGATCGAACATCGGCGTCTCGCGCACGCGGCCACGAATACGGTCACGGGCGGCTTCGAAGTCCTGCAGCGTCAGATGATCGTTCAAGCGCTTTGTTCTCCAACCGCAACAGCAAGCCATTCAGCTTCCGTCCAAATCTCTAACCCAAGCTCCGCCGCTTTCTTCGCTTTGGAGCCTGCATCTGTACCCGCAACCACGACATCAGTCTTCTTTGAAACGGACCCGACAACTTTAGCACCCAAAGCCTCAGCCCGCGCCTTCGCCTCTCCGCGAGACATGGCTTCAAGCCCGCCGGTGAACACAATCGTGCGGCCAGATATTGCACTGGCGACATTGGCCGGGGCCTCTAAAGTTTCAATCGTCAATGCATTCGCCAGGGCATCCAATATTTCCTGGTTCTGCGGCTCATGGAAAAAGGCGACAAGGTCCGCCGCGACGCCAGCCCCAATGCCGTCAATCGCTAACAAGTCTTGATAGGCCTCACTCTCCGGCTCGGTCGCCGTGGCCATCGCGGTTTGCAGATTTGGAAGGTCGCCGTAATGCCGCGCCAGCAAACGCGCTGTGGTCTCGCCGATCTGGCGCATGCCCAAGCCAAAGAGGAACCGGTCGAAACCAATCACGCGGCGTTGTTCTATGGCGGCGAAAAGATTGGTCACGCTCGTCGCGCCCCACCCTTCCCATTCGCCCGGATTAATCTCTCCCGAACGCACGCGCGCTTCCAGTCTGAAGAAGTCTGCCGGGGACTGCACCAAATCGCGCTCGATGAGCTCCTCAACCCGTTTACCGCCGAGCCCTTCGATATCGAAGGCGTTGCGAGAGACGAAATGCTTCAAACGCTCCAGCCGTTGCGCTTTGCAGACCATGCCGCCGGAACAGCGGGCAACGGCGTCTCCGCCATCAAGCCCCCGTGTAACTTCACTGCCGCAGACCGGGCATGTTTCTGGGAACGTGAACGCCTGCGCATCATCAGGGCGCTTTGCCATAACGGGGCCAACGACCTGCGGGATAACATCGCCTGCCCGTTGGATCGTGACCGTATCGCCGATCAGGATGCCTTTTCGCTCAATCTCACCCGCATTGTGCAAGGTCGCGTTGGAGACTGTGACGCCGCCGACAAACACAGGTTCTAACCGTGCCACCGGCGTAATAGCCCCTGTGCGCCCCACCTGCAGATCAATAGCCAGCAGCTTTGTCTCTGCTTGCTCTGCCGCGAACTTGTGCGCAATCGCCCATCGCGGCGCGCGTGACACCTGTCCCAGGCGCGCCTGCCAGTCCAGCCGGTCAACCTTGTAGACAACCCCGTCAATATCGTAGTCGAGATTTGGTCGGGCCTCACCAATCTTTGCATATGTCGCAAGCGCCCCTGCCGCCCCATCACATGCGTCTGTAAGCGGGTTAATTGAGAACCCGAATTCTGCAAGGCGCTGCAATGCACCGAACTGTGTTTCTGCTAACGGCGCACTCAACTCACCCCAGCTATAAGCAAAGAACTGTAAGCGCCGGGATGCAGTGATGGAGGCATCAAGTTGCCGAAGCGCGCCAGACGCAGCATTGCGCGGGTTCACGTAAAGAGCCGCGCTTTCAGCCTCACGCTCCTTGTTGATACGACGGAATTCGCTATGGGAGAGATACACTTCCCCCCGGACTTCCAGCACAGCGGGTGCCCCCGCAGGCAGCGTTTCCGGAATATCTTCGATGGTGCGGACATTGGCGGTAACGTCTTCGCCCTCTTCGCCATCGCCCCGTGTGGCCGCGCGCTCAAGCTTACCGTCGATATATCGGACACTTAGCGAAAGCCCATCGATCTTAGCCTCCGCCACCAGCGATATAGGTGCTGCATCATCCAGGCTTAGGAAACGGCGGATGCGGGTCTCAAACTCCATCACATCCGCATCATCAAATGCGTTCTGGAGGGACAGCATGGGAACGGCATGGCGAACCTTGGCGAAGCCTTGGGAAACGGCTGCCGGCGCACCAACACGCTTTGAGGGCGAATTTTTCCGAACTTTATCAGGAAACCGCGCCTCAATTTCTTCATTGCGGCGGCGAAGCAGATCATAGTCTGGATCCGTGATGATCGGCGCTTCATCGGTATAGTAGCGCTTATCGTGTTCCGCGATTTCCTTCGCCAACATGCGAAGTTCGCGGCTCGCTTCCATTTCAGTCAGATCTTCGACGGGTTTATCGCGCATCGGTTAAGCTTTATCCATCAGCCGCGCCGCCTGGGCGCGGGCTTCTTCGGTCACTTCTGCGCCGGATAGCATCCGCGCAATTTCTTCTTGGCGGGCCGGGCCTTCCAAACGGCGTGTCCCGGTCGTCACCCGGCCATCGGCTTCCGCCTTCTCCACCCTGAAATGCCGGGCGCCAAGGGCCGCCACTTGCGGCGAATGCGTCACGACCAATACCTGCACACCTGCCGATAGCCGCTTCAAACGCTCACCGACAGCAGCGGCGGTCGCACCACCAATGCCGGAATCCACTTCGTCGAACACCAATGTTCCAGCAGCACCCTTGGCCGCCAACACAACCCGAAGCGCCAATGCAAACCGGGCGAGTTCGCCGCCACTTGCCACTTTGTGCAATGGGCCGAATGCTTGGCCCGGATTGGCACGGGCCTGAAAACGCACCCGGTCCATGCCCGATGGTCCCCACTCGCTCTCTTCGACCATGGCCACATCGACGCCAAGTGCTGCTTGCTCAAGCTTCAAAGGCGGCAGTTCAGCCATGGCGGCTTTTTCAAGGCGACGCGCGGCTTTAGTCCGGTTCTCAGACAGTGCTTCAGCAGCATCTATATATGCAATGCGCGCCGCTTTGGCCGTCGCTTCCAGCTCAGCCAAGCGACTGTCCGATTGCTCAATAGCATCCAAATCCGCGGTCAATTTTATCAGCAGATCCGCAAGCGCTGTCGGGGCGACATTGTGCTTGCGCGCGATATCCCGAAGCTCAAACAGGCGTTCCTCAACGGATTCCAATTCGACCGGATCAGCGTCCAATGAATCGCCAGCGGCGTCCAGGGCGGATTGCGCTTCATCCAACTCAATCCCTGCCCGCTCCAAAGCTTGCAAGGCACCATCGAACCGGCCTTCCGCCGCTTCTGCGACACGCGCCAGCGCACGCTCGCCTTTGCGGATGGCACCTGCAGCGTCTGAGCCATCAATGGCTGAGATTGCGGTCTTTAGCGCTTCCCCCAAACGGGATCGGCTCATCAAAAAGGCGCGCCGGTCAGCCAGCGCATTTTCCTCATCCTGATCTGGTCCCAGCTTTTCTAATTCGGCGACCGCATGGCGCAGGAATTCCTCATCCCGGCGTGCATCTTCCGCCGCTTTTCTGTCCGCCTCCAAAGTTTCCGTAGCCGCACGCAGCGCTTCCCAGAGCTTCGCAACAGTCGCTGCTTTGGCTGCAAGGCTGCCCGCTTCATCCAGTATTTTACGATGACGGCCAGGATTGAGCAGGCCATGCTGCTCAAACTGTCCATGCACTTCCGCCAGCACATCGCCCAATCGGCGGAGCAATCCAGCAGTGACAGGTTGATCGTTGACGAACGCACGACTTCTACCATCAGCACCAAGGGTGCGACGCAGCAGGATGGGGCCATCCGCGTCCTCCATTTCCACCTCGGCCTCTGCCAGTATTGCGCGGGCGGGATGGTCTGGCGGTACGTCAAATTCTGCAACGACGCGTGCATCACTCGCTCCTGACTGCACGAGCCCGGAATCTGCCCGCTCGCCAAGCGCCAGGCCCAAAGAATCCAGCAGGATGGATTTGCCGGCACCCGTCTCACCCGTCAGCACCGTGAGGCCTTCGCCGAACTCAATGTCCAGCGCATCGACGATCACAATGCGCCGGATGGAGAGCGCCCTAAGCATTGCCCCGCCGCAGCCCTTACGAGAGGGAACGGACCGTCCGCTCCAACCATGTCGGGCGGCGGCCGTTCTCGCGCCAGTAGGCTAGAACCTTTTTAGCTTGGTTCAATGCGGCTTCCGCCTGTTCCTTGCCCAGATCATCCTCCGTTGAATCGCGAACGGCAGTCCAATACTCCACGGAGTTTTCCGCAAGCTTGAGTTCCGCTTCGGCTTCTTCAGATGATGTATTTGCAGCAGCGACTTCACCACGCGCAGCCCAATAGCCTTCAGCAGCCTCTGCGAGGCGGACATTGGCTTGGGCGCGGGCACGACCTTCATCGGTTGACGCCACATCTGCAGCACGGCGCCATTCCCCTGCGGCCTCACTGGCGGCAAGGCGCTGGCTCTCCGCCTCAGCGCTCAAAGCCGCACGTTCACCAGGAGAAAGCTTGAGAGGACGCGGCGGCGTATTGGACGCGGGCTTCGGCTCAGGTTCCGGTTCAGGTTCTGGCTTCGCAGCTACGACCACAGGCGCTTCAGGCTGCGGTGCTGGGGTCACATCGACTGTAGCTGGAACCGCAGGCTTCGGTGTTACAATGGCAGGTGCCACATCCGATTTTGCTGGTGCTTCGGTGATTGGCTGCCGTTCAACGGCCCGGGCAATAGCCGGGGCCTCGTCCTCAGCAGGTACGTCGACTTTAGGCTTCGGATTTCTGAGGTCTTCAGGCAGCGTCGCAGCGAACTGTGGGATGTCACGCCGCTCGGCCTTGGCGATGGTGGCGTCTGGATCAATCCAGCGCTCATAGAATTGGCGTTTATCGGGGCGCGGGAAATCCTCAAGCTCAACACCTTCAACAAGCTCATAGGCATCAGCGTACCAAGCGCTGCCTGGATAATTGTGGCCAAGAATTGCCGCCATCCGGCGCGCCTCATTGGTCAATCCAAGCGCTTTATAGGCTTCCGTCAGGCGGAGGAGTGCCTCAGGAACATGGCTCGTTGTCTGTTGTTCTTCGATCACGCGCTTAAAACGATTGACCGCAGCCAGTAACTCACCACGCTTTAGATAGAACCGGCCAACATCCATTTCCTTACCGGCCAGATGGTCTTTGGTGAGATCAAGCTTGAGAGTCGCATCACGGGCATATTGCGTTTCAGGGAAGCGGCGGACCACCTCTTCCAAAGACCGGAGTGCGCGTTCCGTTGTGCGCTGGTCACGGCCCACATCTACGATCTGCTCGTAATAGGCGAGGCTCTTTAGATAATAGGCGTAGGGCGCATCAACACTGGTGGGATGCAGCTGGATAAATCGGTCAACGGCGTTGATCGCATCGTCATACCGATCACGCCGAAAATAGGCATAGGCGCTCATCACTTGCGCCTTCGCGGCCCAAACTGAATAGGGATGCTGGCGCTCGACTTCCTCAAAAGAATCGGCTGCTTTAAGGTAATCCTGATCCAGCAATTGCTCCATTGCCGCGTTATAAAGCGCGTCAACGGGCTGTTCTTCATAGACGTCTTCTTTCGTGCCGCCGCAGCTGACGACAGCCAGCGCTGTGAGCGCCCACAATGCCTGACGAAGGCCGGTCAAACCGAAAGATCGCTGTTGCTTCATATGGTCCGCCTGCTTGGCTTATGCCTATGGGCCCGCCGCCGGAATAACGCCGATTCCTGAGCGGGGCCGCTTTCAATCCGACATATAGTACATCTGCGAGGTACAGGAAATGTTAACCATACTTGGCCCCTTGCCGCCAATCCAAGCACGGCCTCCGTCGCCCCAGGAGCGGCCGGCGGTCCGGAAATAGACGCGAGCGCCCAATACCGATCCGCCGGCCTGGGAAGCGAGGGGAGGAGAACCCCCCGCTAACCTGGTCTAGAACCCAGCCTTAGTTGGCCTGACGGCGCAAAAAGGTTGGGATTTCCAGATATTCGTCAGCGCTTTTAGCCGGGTTGGCTTCAAGCGTTGGTTCCGGCTTAGCTTCAGCCGCCTGTTCAACGGGCGCTTCACCTGGCTTTGCGCCAGTCATACGATCAAACAGGCTGGTGAAAGCGCGCTTCGGCTTTGCTTCAGCAACCTCGGCCTCAACCGGCTGAGGAGCAGGCTCAGGCTGAGGAGCGACAGTTGCGGCCACAGCGGGTGCGGGACGCGTCGCCGGTGTTTCAGCCGCTGGTGCGATGAACGCCTCATCCGTTTTTGGCTGCGGTGCGCGGCCAAGCATGGATGGGAATGTCCATGCAGCAGGTGCGGCTGGCTTAGCTTCGACCGTCGGTTCTGCTTCGGCAGCCGCAACCGCGGCTTCTTGCTCCGGCTCTGCGTCTGCTTCTGCCTCAACTTCAGGCTCGGCTTCTGCGGTCGACGCTTCGGCAACTGCCGTCTCAACCAAGTCTGCTGCGACAGGGGCTTTTGCAGGAGCAGGTGTCACCGTAGCTTCCGCGCGACCACCCGTGATCGTCGTGAACGGCTCCAACGGCAATGGCTTCTGACCTGCAACGGTATCAATGCCCGTGGACACGATGGAAACACGGATTTTGCCGTCAAGCGCACCGTCCATGGTGGCACCGAAGATGATGTTAGCTTCATCATCAACTTCGCTGCGGATGCGATTGGCCGCTGCATCAACTTCAAGCAGCGTCATATCTTGACCACCGGTGATGTTGATCAGCACACCGCGCGCGCCCTGCATGGAGATATCGTCCAGCAGTGGGTTGGAGATAGCCGCTTCCGCTGCAAGTGTCGCCCGATCTTCGCCTTCAGCCTCACCAGTGCCCATCATCGCCTTGCCCATTTCGGCCATGACGGTGCGGATATCTGCGAAGTCCAAGTTGATCAGGCCAGGCATGACCATAAGGTCCGTCACACCACGTACACCGGAATAGAGCACATCATCCGCAAGTTGGAAGGCTTCGGCGAAGGTTGTGCGTTCATTCGCGATCCGGAACAGGTTCTGGTTCGGAATGATGATCAGCGTATCGACATGCTTGGAAAGCTCTTCAATGCCTTCTTCAGCAAGCCGCATCCGGCTGGCACCTTCAAAGTGGAAGGGCTTGGTGACAACACCAACCGTCAGCACACCAGCTTCACGTGCAGCGCGGGCGATAACAGGTGCAGCACCCGTACCCGTACCGCCGCCCATGCCGGCCGTGATGAATACCATGTGGCTGCGGCCAAGTTGGTCAATGATCTCCTCAATCGCTTCCTCAGCAGAGGCGCGACCAATTTCTGGCCGGGCACCGGCACCAAGACCGTGCGTGAGGCTGAGGCCAAGCTGGATGCGTTGATCTGCGTTGGAAAGCTCCAGCGCTTGTGCATCCGTATTGGCGACGAGGAATTCAACACCGCTCAGGTTTGAACGGATCATGTTATTCACCGCGTTGCCGCCAGCGCCACCGACGCCAACAACCGTGATACGCGGCTTAAGATCTGCCGTTTGGTCCGGCATGGAAATCTTGAGTTTCATAGTTAGTCTCCCTTTTTAGCTCCCAATGACGATGCCGCCGGTATGGCGACGCCGCCTGCTCCCACTTCGTTAGAAGTGCTCCTTGAACCAGGCGCCGAGGCGCCCGATTACGCTTTGCCCATTGGCGACAGCCGCCAGTTGAGCGATATCCACCCCTGCTGCGTCTTCTGCGGCATAGCGCAGAAGGCCAACGACAGAGGCGAAACCCGGGTCCGCCATTTGCTGGTCCAGACCGAGAACTCCAGCAGGCATGCCAATCCGTGCACGCTTGCCCATAACTTTTCCTGCTAGCTCCGCGACGCCGTGCAGATTGGCGCCGCCGCCAGTCAGCACGAGCGATCCACCAGATGCCCGCTCCATCCCAGCATCACGAATGCGCTGGGCGATCATTTCGAAGGTTTCTTCCATGCGGACATGAATGACCCGCACCAGATCCGCCCGCGTGGCGGGATGGCCGTTCGCCGCGTCGTCCTCGCCAATGGCAGGGGCAGCGATCAGGCGATGTTCATCTGCCGCGGCGGCGATGCAGCTACCGTCAATGGCTTTCAGGCGTTCAGCATCCAGCACCGGCGTTTTCAACACGAGCGCGATATCGTGTGTCAGCGTCTGACCACCGATAGGAATACTGTCCACGAAGATCGGCTTGCCGCCGTTGAAGATCGCGAAGCTCACACTGCCGCCACCGATATCAATGACGGTGGCGCCAAGGTCTTGCTCATCTGGCTTCAACACGGCCAACCCGGAGGCATATCCGGATGCGACGATGGTTGAGACTTCTAAGTCTGCACCAGCGGCGGAGGCTTCAATATTGCGCGCAGGGCCTTCGTCAGCGCTCACGACATGCAAATCAACGCCAAGCTTCTCCGCATGCAGGCCACGGGGCTCTTCAATGCCGCGCTGACCATCCAGCGCAAAGCCCAGTGGCAGGACGTGCAAAACACGGCGGCCAACCAATGGCGCTTGTCCGCGTGCGAGGTTTAGAACCCGCTGCACATCCATTTCCTGGATCGCACGACCCGAGACAGGCGTTTCAGCGTGGGCAATGCATGAATCCGCACCGCCGCCCGCCATGGATACAAATACGGATGACACACGTTCTTCAGCCATCATCTCAGCGTCATGCACAACGGCAGAGATCGCCTGCGTTGCAGCTTCCATATCCACGATGGCGCCTTTTTTGACACCCGCAGACGCCTGATGGCCAAATCCAAGCAGGCGCGGTTTCCGGTCGCCGCCAATACGGGCGACCATGCACGCCATCTTCGCGCTGCCGATATCCAGCGCTGCGACGAGGCCCGAGGGCGGCCTGAGTAAAGTCTTGCTCATTCTGTTTCCATTCCCCTCAACTCAACTCTTGCGGCCTGGCTTGGACGTATCATCGTCACCAAGCCCAGGCATCTCGGCACCGGGCGCCAAACGCACGATCAGCCGATCATCCAAACGAAGATCAATTGCGACGATGTCCCGCTGGAACAGGCCGTGTTCTTTCTCAAGTTCTCGCAACCGCGTCAGCGCCTCTGCGGGTGCTACGGCAGGCAGGCGCACGTCAATCCGGTCATCAATGCGGATGTTCCAGCGGCGCTCGCCGACATATACGGCGGCTGTTAAGCGCGATGCGATCTGTTGTTCAACGGCCATCAAATCCAGCAACCACTTGGCTCTCTGATTGGCGCCTTTGCCGACCATGACCGGCAAATCCGCGTAATCAGCAGGGCTGACCGTCCGGATTGGCTTGCCCTCAGCATCAATGACCTGCAGGCGCTGGTTCATTTGCCAAAGCGCCAGCGGTTCCCGTTCAATCAGGCGAATGTTCAACCGGTTTGGCAGGGCGCGAGCGACAATTGCATCCTTAACCCATGGCAGGCCCAGCAGACGTTCGCGCGCAGCATCGCCATCAAATTCCAGGATCGGCTCTCCGCGCACAGCACCAATGGCCTTCAGCGCTTCGTCTTGATTGGTCCGGCGGAGGCCATCAATCCAAACTTGGTCCACTTCGAACCCAAGCCGGAGGCTGGCGAGCACCGCTTCGGACTTCATGCGCGCGGCAAAGCTATCCGGCCCGCCATCGCTAACGACCAACCAAGTCACGCCACCAACCACGCCAGCAATTAGCAACCATGGTGTCGCCAGCGCGCCCCAATAGGCCAGCTTCCAAGGGCTGACACGGCTGCGGCGGCGCACCACGGTGGGCCGCGTTTCCTTATTAATGAATGGGATTAAGGCCCGCATCGTGCGTCCTCCACCATCAATGTTACGAGGGCTGGAAAATCGATGCCTGCGTTCTCAGCAATCTCTGGGACCAGTGACGTCTCAGTCATGCCGGGCTGGGTATTGATCTCCAGCAGGTAAAGGCCATCTGTACCGGGCTTGCTGTCATCCCAACGGAAATCCGCCCGCGTGACACCCCGGCACCCGAGGGCATCATGGGCAGCAACAGCGGCTGCTTCCGACGCGCTCAATACGTCTGCGGGAACGTCGCTCGGCTGGATGTGCCGGGAGCCGCCAGGGGCGTATTTCGCGTCGTAATCGTAGAATTCAGCTTCTGAGAGAATTTCGAGCGCGCCGAGCGGGCGGCCGTTCATGACAGCAACGGTCAATTCCCGCCCCGGCACATAGCGCTCAACCAGCGCTTCGACGCCGAAGCCCCAATCTTGGCCAATCGGTGGGCGATTGCCGCCTTCAGGCACAATGATAACGCCAACGCTGGAGCCTTCTGCGACAGGCTTCACAACATAGGGTGCGGGATAAATGTCATGCGCATCTTCAAGGGGTGCCACTTGACCATCCGGCACCTGTATGCCGACGGCTTGGAACGCCGTTCGCGCCGCAGCTTTATCCATCGCCAAGGCTGACGCGAGCACGCCGGAATGGGTGTAGGGAATGCCCATCAGCTCAAGCAAGCCTTGAATGCAGCCATCCTCACCGAACCGGCCATGCAGGGCGTTGAACGCCACATCTGGCTTCGGGGAAAGGGCAACTGCGAGCGCTTGAATATCGCTGGTCACGTCTATTTCGTTTACGTCGAACCCAGCCCGCCGCAGCGCACCAGCACAGGCCTTACCGCTAGAAAGCGAGACTTCGCGCTCCGCTGATAATCCACCCATGAGAACTGCTACACGTGTCATGCGCTGCCCTCCGGCAAGGGACGGCCAACGCGTTTGATTTCCCAATGCAAATCAACGCCGCTTGATTGCAGGACAGCAGCGTGGACAGCATGGCCCAACGCTTCGATATCGGCGGCAGTGGCATCATCCAGGGCAATCAAGAAATTGCAGTGCTTTTCAGAAACCTGGGCACCGCCAATGCGCATGCCCCGGCACCCAGCAGCATCAATCAGCTCCCACGCCTTGCCACCTTCAGGATTACGGAAGGTACTTCCGCCCGTACGAGACCGGAGTGGCTGGCTTTCTTCGCGTCTTGCCTGCACATCCAGCAGACGTTGGCGCACGACAGCGGGATCATCCTCAACGCCACGGAATGCAGCGCGGACGACAATGTCATCGACGGCCAAATCTGAATGCCGGTAAGCGAAACCAAGTCCATCGGCATCAAGCCGCAGCACTTCCCCATCCCGCGTGACGACTTCAGCGGATACCAGGGCATCTGTCACTTCACCGCCATATGCGCCTGCGTTCATTCGGACGGCACCGCCGACAGAGCCCGGTACGCCTGAAAGAAATTCCAGGCCGCCGAGCCCAGCATCAGCACCACGCCGCGCAACATTCGCCGCGAGTGCGCCAGCACCAGCTATGACAACGTCATCATCAGCATCTACATCAGTGAAACCGGCCCGCAGTAGAACAACGACGCCCCGCACGCCACCGTCACGAATAATAACGTTCGAGCCGACGCCGAGCGGCCATACAGGCACATCATCGGGCAAAGCCGCCATGAAGGCTGCAAGGTCGTCTGCATCGGCTGGGCGGAACAGCACGTCCGCAGGGCCGCCAACACCAAACCATGTAAAGCGCGCAAGCGGCGCGTCGAACGCAATCCGGCCTTTCACGCGTGGCAGTGCATCGCGGAAATCCTGTGGGATGGAAGCGGTGGCGTTCATCCGGCCCCTCCCCCATCAATCAGCGCTTCAAGTTCACCCGGAAGGGTCGCGGCCCAGCGTGTGATGGTTCCCGCACCCAAGCAGATAACGAAATCACCCGGTGCCATGTCCGGCGCAATGGCGGCGGCCAGCGCTTCGGGACCGTCAATTGTCTGCACGGACTTATGGCCGTGGGCGATCAGGCCCTCTGCCAGCGTTTCATGGTCAATGCCATCAATCGGCGCTTCGCCCGCTGCATAGACTGGCGCGATAATCACGTGGTCCGCATCGTTGAAGCAGGTGCAGAATTCGTCCAGGTGATCGCGAAGGCGTGAATACCGGTGTGGCTGCGCAACAGCGACCACACGGCCCGTTGCAACGCTCCGCGCAGCGGCCAGTACGGCAGAAATCTCAACTGGGTGATGGCCATAGTCGTCAATAATCGCGACGCCAGCGACTTCGCCCGTCTTCGTGAAGCGCCGCTTCACACCACCGAATGCTGCCAGCCCACGGCGAACCTGTGCATCTGCAACGCCAAGCTCCAGCGAGATTGCGATGGCGACCAGCGCGTTCTGAACGTTGTGCCGCCCGAACATTGGCAGCTCTAGGCCTTCAATGTGGATGTCTTCTCGGGAACCCGGCAGGCGCGCGATGACGTCGAATTTCGCACCCTCGGCCCGCAGCTCCACGTTCTCTGCACGCACGTCCGCCTGCGGATTGAAGCCGTATGTGATGATGCGACGGTCACGGACAGCGGCGGTCAGCGCCTGGGCTTCCGGGTGATCGGCACAGACCACAGCAAAGCCGTAAAACGGAATATTCTCGATGAACGTGCGGAATGCCTGGCGGACAGCATCGAAACTACCCCAATGGTCCAGATGTTCCGGATCAACGTTCGTCACGACAGCAACGGTGGACGGCAGCTTCAAGAACGCACCGTCGCTTTCATCAGCCTCAACCACCATCCATTCGCCGCCGCCAAGATAAGCGTTGGCACCAAGGGCGTTGATGATGCCGCCGTTGATAACGGTCGGATCCATACCCGCTTCCGCCAGTACTGCAGCGACAAGGGATGTCGTTGTGGTCTTACCGTGCGTGCCGCCAATCGCGATTGCGGACTTAAGGCGCATCAGCTCTGCCAGCATTTCAGCACGGCGCACCACAGGAACGCGGCGCGCCCGGGCTGCATCAACTTCAGGATTGCCGTCCTTAATCGCGGAGGACACAACAACCACAGCCGCTTCGCCAATATTGGCGGCGGCGTGGCCGATATGCACTGTCACGCCAAGCTCCCGCAGGCGTTCGACCGACGGGCCGGCCGCCACATCAGAACCTTGCACCTTGTAGTTCAGGTTCCGCAGCACTTCAGCAATGCCGCTCATCCCAATGCCGCCAATGCCGACAAAGTGGATGGGGCCAATGTCGAGAGGAATACGGTTCATGCTGCGATGCCTCCCAGTGTTTGGGAAGCTGCGTTACGGCTTGACTGCAGCGCTGCCGCTTCAATCACATCTGCCAGTGCCTCTGCCGCGTCCGCCCGAGCAGCACTTCGGGCGGAACCGGCGGCGGATTCGAGGCCCTTCGGCGCGCTTAGAACTTCAGTGATCAAGGCCGCCATAGTTTCCGCCGTCATGTTTTCTTCCGGCAAAAGCCATGCCCCGCCAGCCGCTACGAGTGCTGCTGCGTTCGCTGTCTGGTGGTCATCAAGGGCTGCGGCGTAAGGGATAAGAATCGCGGGGCGCCCGGCAGCCGCCAACTCGGCAACCGTTGAGGCCCCGCTGCGGGCGATCACAAGATGGGCATTGCGCATCCGGTCCGGCATATCATCAAAGAAGCTGGCAATTTCGGCCTGCTGATCAGCTTCATCATATGCAGCTTGAACGCGGTCCATATCTTCCGGACGCGCCTGCTGAACAATTCCAGCGCGCTGGCGGAGGCCATCTGGCAGGGCTGCAATCGATGCTGGGATCACATCACTGAAAATCCGGGCACCCTGGCTTCCACCAAAAACCAGCAAATTGATTGCGTCGCTTTGATCAGGTGCAGTGTATGTCTCTGTGCTAATGGCGACGATATCGCTGCGCACAGGATTGCCTGTCAGTACGGCAATACCTTCAGGCACGCCTTTCACATCTCGGAACGACGTCGCGATGCGGTTCACGCGGCCAGCCAGCAAGCGGTTGGCCCGGCCAAGCACGGCGTTCTGATCATGGATTACGGTGCGCTTCCGCAGCAGCAACGCTGCGAGCATCGTCGGCAGGCTTGGATAGCCGCCAAAACCAACGACGACATCGGCCTTCCGCCGACGCAGCATCAGCATGGCCTGCCCAGCGCCCAGGCCGATTTTGCAGAGCCCTTTGATCTTGCCGACAACGCCGCCGCCAATGCCGCCCGCAGTAACGTTTTCTGTTTCGATACCAGCACCAAAGCGCTGTCCGCGCCCGTCCGTCGCTGCAATCACTGTATGACCGCGCGCCGTAAGCGCATCCCCAACAGCAATCGCCGGGAACATATGGCCGCCAGTGCCGCCAGCTGCGAGGACGATCGTGAGCGGTTTGCTCATACCAAGTCCTCCTGATGGCGGCGCTTACGGGTCAACGCCAATGCGAAACCCATGCCCAGTGCGAGTGCAAACAGTGATGACCCGCCGTAGCTAACGAACGGCAGCGTCATGCCTTTGGTTGGGATCAGCGCCAAGGTGGAGCCCAGGTTCACAAGCGCCTGGGCGCCGAACAGCGTTGCAAGGCCGCCCGCAGCCAACATTGTGAACAACTGGCCATCTTTCAGCGCCCGCGCGAACGCGCGGAGCACAATGAATGCAAACAGCGCGATGATGCCCATGCACGCAATCAACCCAAGTTCCTCACCTGCCACGGCGAAGATGAAGTCTGAATGGGCGTCCGGCAGTGCGCCTTTCAGAACACCGTCGCCCGGTCCACGACCAATGAGCCCACCGGAGCGGAAGGCGTTCAGCGACATATCAATCTGGTAGGTATCGCCAGCGGCAGGGTCCAAGTACCGGTCAACCCGACTGGTCACGTGCGGCACATAAAGATAGGCAAGACCGAAGCAGCCAATCGCCGCCATTGCCATAAGTGCTGCTGCCCAAAGTGAGATGCCCGCGATGAAAACTTGCATGCCGAACACAGCCGTCATCACGACAGAAGCACCTACATCCGGCTGAATGGCTGTCAAGCTAAGCGGGACACCGAATGCCAAAAGCGCGCCGATCAAGTACCAGCTACCGCCCTTCAAGCGATGCTGCGCCAACATCCACCCTGCCATCACGGCCATGGCCGGTTTGGCGAATTCAGATGCCTGCAACGAGAAGCCACCAAGCGGGATCCAGCGCCGGGCACCTTTGATCTCAACGCCAACCACCATCGTTAGGACAAGTGCTGCAATAGCACCCAACAGCAGAAGCAAAGCGGCAGCGCGCGTTTGGCGCGGGTTGAGCAATGATGCTGCCAACATCAGGCCAACGGCGACTGGCAGCAGCATCAAGTGGCGCTTAACGAAATGGAATGTCGGCGCGTCAATGCGTTCTGCGACACCTGGGCTGGCGATGATAACCAGCACCAAGCCCACGCCCATCAGGCCAAGAAGGCCGAACAACAGAGGACGGTCGACCGTCCACCACCAGCGCCCAATAAGCGTGTTATCGCCGCGTTGAATGCTGATCATGCTGCGGCCCCCCTTGGCTGGGGCTGCGAGAGCCGTTGGGCGGCAACGCGGAAGGCATCACCGCGCGCCTCGTAACTCGGAAACTGGTCGAATGAGGCACAAGCTGGCGACAGCAACACCACGGAGGTTGCAGGGTCCGCCTGCGCATCACGGTGGGCAGCGTTTAAGGCAGACAGAACGTCACCGGACTGGGCGACAGGCATGGACGGTGCCATCAGCGCCAATTGACGCGCGAACGCAGGAGCGGCTTCACCGATCAGATAGGCCTTCTGAATGCGGTTCAGCCAAGGCTCTATGCCTGATACACCGCCATCCTTCGCTAAGCCGCCAGCGATCCAATAAATTCGGTCAAAGCTGGCCAATGCCCGCGCTGCGGCGCTGGCATTCGTCGCTTTGGAATCGTTCACATAGCGGACCTGGCCAAGGGTCGCCGCCAGTTCTTGGCGATGCGGCAGGCCAGGGAATGATGTGAGGCCGGATGCGATATCCGCTGTTGCAATGCCAAGCGCGCGACAGGCGGCATAGGCCGCTGCTGCATTCTGGCGGTTATGTGCGCCGCCAAGCGCCCTTGCGTCTTTGAACGTGAAGACCGGCGTACCGTCATCGAACAATGTCGTTTCATCCGCATAGACGCGCGCGGGCGTCTCTGTTCCGGCTGAGACAGGTGTTGCGTTAGCAAGACGGGCTTCCAGCCAGCGGCCATGCGCATCGTCAACACCGACGATCGCCATGGAGCCTTCAGGCTGACCGTTGAAGATCGTCCGCTTGATGGCACCATATGTATGCAAGCCGCCATGGCGCTCCAGATGATCTGGCTCTAAGTTCAGCAGCAAAGCGATGTTAAAGCGTGGGCTGGGTGTTAGTTCCAACTGGTATGAGGACAACTCCAGCACATACACGCCGCCAGCACCCAGCGTCTCAAGGCCAAGCGTCGGAGGACCAAGATTACCGCCGACTGCATTCGCGCACCCAGCAACATCCAAAATATGGGCGATCAGTGCCGTGGTCGTAGATTTGCCGTTGGACCCGGTGATGCCAACAAATGTCACTTCCGGTGCCGCATCCAGCAGCAGCTGAATATCGCTGATCAGCGGCACACCTGCACGGCGCGCTGCCATGGCTGCTGGTAGTGGCTTCGGCGCCAGGAAGGGTGCCCCGGGGCTCCAAACAATCGCTTCCAGATAGTTCAATGGTGCCGTGGCGAAGTCCGCCAGTTCTGCGCCAGCATCCTCTGCAGCCTGCCGCTGGCTCGCGGTATCGTCCCACGCAAGCACTTCAGCGCCGCCCGCAACAAGTGCCTTCACGGCGGCCATGCCGGTGCGGCCAAGCCCGAAAACGCCGTACCGCCTGCCTTTGAGGTGAGAAAGGTCGATCATCAGCCCCTCACCTCAACTTCAGCGTGGCGAGGCCGGCGAGTGCCAGCACGGAAGCGATAATCCAGAAGCGGATAACGATAGTCGGCTCCGCCCAGCCCTTTTTCTCAAAATGGTGATGCAACGGCGCCATCCGGAAGACGCGCTTACCGGTAAGCTTGAATGAAGCCACCTGGACGATGACCGACACTGTTTCCAGCACAAACAACCCACCGACGATCGCCAGCACCAGTTCATGCTTGGCAACGACCGCGATCGCGCCGAGCGCGCCGCCACATGCAAGGCTACCGGTGTCGCCCATGAACACCATGGCTGGCGGTGCGTTGAACCAGAGGAAGCCTAAGCTAGCGCCGCAAAGCGATGCACAGATGATCGCCAACTCACCAGCGCCGGGCACATACAGAATCTGCAGGTATTCGGAAAAGACGGTGTTGCCAGCCAGATAGGCAATCAACGCGAAAACGCCTGCCGCAATCATGACCGGTACAATAGCGAGACCATCAAGGCCGTCCGTCAGGTTCACCGCGTTGGATGAGCCCGTCATGACGATCATCGCGAACGGGATGAACAGGATGCCGAGGTCAATGAGCAGGTCTTTGAAAAATGGCACGGAGACGCCGGTTGCAAGGGCCGGGTCCGCAGTTGTCATGATCACTGCAGCTGCACTGCCGCTGATCGCCAATTGGGCTACCAGCTTTAGTTTGCCGGACAAGCCCTTGGTGTTGCGCTTGGTGAGCTTCAGATAATCATCCGCAAACCCAATTAGGCCGAAACCACCAGTGACCAGCAGGACCGTCCATACATATGGATTGGACAGGTCCGCCCATAGCAGTGTTGAGACTGTCAGCGAGAACAGGATCAAGACCCCGCCCATCGTTGGCGTGCCGCGCTTGGTCAGCAGGTGACTTTCCGGGCCGTCCTCACGGATCGGCTGGCCTTCACCCTGCTTCTTCTTCAACCACCGGATCAGGCTGGGGCCGAGGACGAAACTCAAGATGAGCGCCGTGATGACAGCGCCGCCTGCGCGGAACGTCAAGTAGCGGAACAGATTGAAAAACTGAAAGTCATCCGCGAATGCAGGGAGGAGATTAAACAGCATGGGCCGCTCCAGATGCGGGCGAACCCAAGGCTTCAAGCGCGTCGACGATGCGGCGCATGCCCATCCCCAACGACCCTTTGACTAAAACAACGTCACCGGCGCGGGCGAGATCATCTACCTCTGCCGCCAGCGCTTCAGAATTTTCGGCCCACTTGCCGCGAAACTTCGGCGGCAGGGCTTCGATGAACAGTTTGCATTCCGGACCGGCCGCATGGGCCACATCCAACTTCGCCGCGACGAATGCATCGGCCAATTGGGCATGATGCAGCGGCGATTCAGCGCCGAGTTCTAGCATATCGCCCAGGATCGCAATCCGGCGGCCCCGGCGCTTCGGCTTAGCCAGCGCCAACGCAGCGAAGGCGGCACGGACGGCGACGGGACTAGCGTTATAGCTCTCATCGATCAAGTCAATTTGGCCGTCAGACAGTGCGATCTTGCGACGCTCGCCCCGACCTGCAGGCGCTTTCATCTCAGCCAGCGCTTTAGCCGCAACAGCAACATCGCCGCCCAAGCCATGCACGGCTGCAATCACGGCCAGGCTATTGGCAGCCCAATGGGCCCCCGGCGCTTGCAGTGTCCAACGAAGCGGTTTGCCCAGAATATCGGCGTCCACGCGGGACCCGGTCTCGCTAAGCTTCAGTTTTGTCAGAAGCACATCTGAACCGAGCCGCTCACCGAACCGAATTACGCGCTCTATTCCTGCCTGGCGGGCTTGGCGCGCGAGGCGGCCAAACATTGGATCATCGGCATTCAGGACAGCAAAGCCGCCTGGCTGAACGCCTTCAAAGATCTCCGCCTTTGCATCAGCAACGGCTTCAATGCTGTCAAAGAATTCCGTGTGCGCTGGGGCGATCCGGGTGATGATGGCCCCATGCGGTGCGGTCATTGTGCTCAATGGCCCAATCTCACCGGCATGGTTCATGCCAAGTTCAAGCACGCCAAAGTCCGTGGCAGATGGCATCCGTGCCAGAGAAAGCGGCGCGCCCCAGTGATTGTTCAAATTGCCGGCGCTTGCATGGGTCTGGCCGAGGGCGGACAGCGCCAGACGGAGCATTTCCTTCGTACCGGTTTTGCCAACGCTACCGGTGACCGCCAGGATTTTGGCGTCCGTTCGTAGACGCGCAGCAGCACCAAGTGCCGCCAAGGCTTTTGTCGTATCGGACACATTCAGCAGGCGCGGGTCACGGGCATCCACACCGTCCGGCACTTTATGTACAAGCGCTGCGGCCGCACCATTTGAGAACGCAGCCTGGACATAGGCATGACCATCCAGCCGGTCCCCATCAATGGCTACGAACAGATCACCCGGCTGCACGGCCCGGCTGTCAATAACAACTCCCGCTGCTGCCCAATCGCCACTGGTGGTGCCATTCACTGCGGCGGCTGCGTCTTTTGCCTGCCATAGAAGCGCGCCGGTCATTGGGACACCTCCAGCACGGCGGCCTGCGCTTCTTCAACATCATCAAACGGCATGGTCAGAGGACCGATGATCTGGCCCTGCTCATGGCCCTTGCCTGCAATCAGCACGACATCATCAGGTCCAACGCCTTCAAGGGCGGCGCGGATGGCTGCACCTCTGTCTGCAATTTCCTCAGCATTGGGTGCGGCCTGCAGAATGGCCTGGCGGATAGACGTTGGGTCCTCGCTACGAGGATTATCATCCGTCACGATCACGCGGTCCGCGCCCGCTGTAGCAATCGCACCCATGATCGGACGTTTGCCTGCATCCCGGTCGCCACCACAGCCGAACACAACGGTCACCTTGCCAGTAACAACCCGGTTCAGTGCCGCGAGCGCCTGTTTCAGCGCATCGGGTTTATGGGAATAGTCGACGTAAACGGGGGCACCTGATGCAGTAATCGCCGCCCGTTGCATCCGCCCCGGCGGCTGCGCCAAGCCTTCGATGGCAGCCAAGGCATCTTCAATATCTGCACCGCCAGCGATGACGATTGCGGCGGCGGCAAGCGCGTTTTCGGCCTGGAAGCCTGCGAAGTGGTCCTGCCTGACAGACGTAACGCCTTCAGGATGCGTGACTTCCAAAACTTGGCCAAAGCCGTCCGGACGCAGGCCTGTGAGCCTCAAGAACGCACCGCTACGACCGTATGTCAGAACGGCATGACCGGCCAGACGCGCGGCGGCGATGGCCTGATCCGCACTTTTCATATCAGCGCAGATGATCGCAGCAGCGCCCGGCGCCAACACGTCCCGGAAAAGACGAAGCTTAGCGTTCAGATAGGACTGCTCATCACCATGGTAATCCAGATGATCGCGGCTGAAGGAAGTAAACGCGCCGATTTCCGCCTGGACGCCATCCAACCGACTTTGATCCAAGCCATGGCTCGAGGCCTCGATTGCAACGGCGGACACACCTGCACCAGCCAGTTTGGCAAGGGCGGCCATCATCGCCACGGGGTCAGGCGAAGTTAGTCCGCCATAGGATGTGGCACCGGGTGCCACAACGCCTAACGTGCCTATGCTTGCAGCGGGGCGGCCAACGGCCTGCCAAAGTTGGCGCGCAAATTCGACTGTGGATGTCTTGCCGCTGGAGCCTGTGACCAGGGCGGCTGTATCAGGCCTGACACCATAATACGCTGCCGCCATGGTCGCCAAAGCAGCGCGCGGATCTTGATGCTGAATAACGTGAACGTTGTCACCCCAGGCATGATCCAGCGGGCGCATGTCCGTGAGGATTGCAGCCGCACCGGCCAAAACGGCTTGGTCCGCATAACTCCGCCCGTCCGCCTCAGCGCCCTTAAGGGCTGCAAACAGGCCGCCGCGCACGACCTTGCGGCTATCCGCCGTCAGCCCGGAATACTGGCGCGCATTCATGGATGATGCGTCCGCGATGATTTCAGCGGCGGCGGTCATCGCTTTTCCTTCGGGCGCTTCTTGATGGACAAGATTGCGGTCTGGCGGGCTGGATGTTCTGGACCAATCGGCTCCAGGCCCAATGCCGGGCCGGACCGCTCAATGATGGCTTTCACAGCAGGTGCCGCCACCCAACCGCCAGTGGCGTAGCCATAGGTATCTTTGCGGCCCTTTGGCTCATCAACCATCACCAACAGAACGTATTTGGGGTCATGGATCGGGAATGAGGCGATGAAGGAGGCCAGCTTTTGGTTCTTGTCATACCCACCGCGACCACGCGCTTTTTCAGCGGTTCCGGTCTTACCGCCGACAGGATAGAAAGCCGTGTCCGCTTTCCGCCCCGTGCCATTCACGACGACCTGGCGCATCAACCAGCGCACATCGTCGCTGACCTTCTCAGACACGATGCGCTTACCTTGCGCAGCTTCACCCGGCAGGCGCTTCACAACAGTTGGCTGGCGGTAAATGCCGCCATTCACCAATGCTGAAACTGCAGCTGTCATATGGATAGGCGTGACAGCCAGGCCGTGACCGAAAGCAATCGTCAGCATGGCCGTATCGCCCCAGCGACGCGGCTTCAAAGGTGAACCAACGTCGCTCACTTCAAGCGCCACTGGCTGCAACATGCCGAGCTTGCCCATGAATGCCCGCTGGCCGCCAGGGTCGCTCATTTCGGCCATCCGCGCTGCGCCGATGTTCGAGGAATGGATCATGATTTCCTCTACCGTCAGCCAGCGGTTCTTGGCGTGGAAATCACGGATCGTGAAGCGGCCAATTTTCAGCGGCTTAGAGGCATCAAAGCGCGTCAACAGCTTGGCGTGGCCAGCTTCCAGGGCCATCGCAGCCGTAAAGATTTTGAACGTTGAGCCCATTTCGTATACGCCGAGCGTGGCGCGATTGAAGCGGGCGTCATCTGCGGCAGCACCTGCGTCATTGGCGTCAAAGTCCGGCAATGAGACCATAGCGATGACTTCGGCTGTATCCGCCTGCATCAAAACGCCAACGCCGCCAATGGCCTGGAACCGGTCCATGGCCTTCTGCACTTCTTCGCGCACGATCCGTTGAACCGTCAGGTCAACGGACAGGGCGAACGGTTGGCCCCTTTCGTTCAGCAGCTCGTCAAACTTCCGCTCG
>Ga0181597_10002005_pt1 | contig 22461 bp, 22 predicted proteins | sample 041ome_5_FD_148647 | JGI IMG/M metagenome (GOLD analysis project Ga0181597, IMG submission 148647) | Coastal salt marsh microbial communities from the Groves Creek Marsh, Skidaway Island, Georgia - 041403US metaG (spades assembly) | ecosystem: Environmental > Aquatic > Marine > Intertidal zone...
AATAACCAGATAAACAATTAACTAATCTTGATATTCTACCAGTAAAACATTTACATTCACTTTCTTGCATTTCTTCATTTAACCTTTGCTTTATTTCTTTTTGTAAATCTAACGATAATTTTTCCATTTCTATAACTATTGCTGTAAATAGTTCTTTAAAAGTAATGTCTAACATTGTATGGACATCTTTACAATCCATATACTCTGTTATGATTTCTTTAGTTTTTTTATCTAATTCAATCCAATCTAAATAAGTTAATACACATTCTGGATTGTAATAATTCATTAAAGCATGGATGCTCACTTGTATGGATTGTTGAATAGATGAACTATGGACGTTTTGCGTATCACTATAAATGTTTTTTTGATTTGTTTTATTCTCTATGCGTTGTAGAAATCTTTGAATAATTGGATTTAATGTGTTTTCTATTGGATTACCTTGTAAAACTAAAGTAGTTAATTGAGTGAGATTACATATCTCTGTTGGTAGTTGGGTTAATTGATTATTATGTAAAACTAAAGTAGTTAATTGATTGAGATTACCTATCTCTGTTGGTAGTTGGGTTAATTGATTATTATGTAAATTTAACCAAGTTAATTGCGTGAGTTGACCTATCTCTTTTGGTAGTTGGGTTAATTGATTATTATGTAAATATAAATGAGTTAATTGCGTGAGATTACCTATCTCTTTTGGTAGTTGGGTTAATTGATTATTATATAAATATAAATTAGTCAATTGTGTGAGATTACCTATCTCACTTGGTAGTTGGGTTAATTGATTACTAGTTAAATATAATTCAGTTAATTGAGTGAAATTACCTATCTCACTTGGTAGTTGGGTTAATTCATTATTATGTAAAGATAAACAAGTTAATTGCGTGAGATTACCTATCTCTGTTGGTAGTTGGGTTAATTGATTATAAGATAAATATAATTCAGTCAATTGCGTGAGATTACCTATCTCTTTTGGTAGTTGGGTTAATTCATTATTATGTAAATATAATTCTTTTATATCTTTATCAACTTGCTTACCATTAATTTTAATCATTTTGGATTGGGTTGTAATAGTAATATCATATATATTTTATATAAGTTCAAATTTATAATAAAAAAATAAAAACATTACGCGCTTAAATATTACAAAACTATTTTAATTTATTCTATATATTCTACCCATTCATTTATTTTGGTTTCTTCATATCCTCTTTCTTTTAACGCAACCCTTACTTCTTCTTTCAGTGTTTCAATAGTTTTTATTCCTCGCTTTTCCATTATAACACTTATTATATTACCAATTTCTTCACTTTCAGAGATTTGTATTTTGACTTTATCTGAATAACCAGATAAGCAATTGACCAACCTAGATATTCTACCAGTAAAACATTTATATTCACTTTCTTGCATTTCTTCATTTAACCTTTGCTTTATTTCTTTTTGTAAATCAGGTGATAATTTTTCCATTTCTATAACAATAGCTATAAACAATTCTTTAAAAGTAATGTCTAACATTGTATGTACGTCTTTACAATCCATATACTCTGTTATGATTTCTTTAGTTTTTTTATCTAATTCAGACCAATCTAAATAAGTTAATACACATTCTGGATTGTAATAATTCATTAAAGCATGGATGCTCACTTGTATGGATTGTTGAATAGATGAACTATGAACGTTTTGTGTATCACTATAAATGGTTTTTTTATTTGTTTTATTCTGTATGCGTTGTAGAAGTCTTTGAATAATTGGATTTAATGTGTTTTCTATTGGATTATCATATAAATCTAAACAAATTAAATGCCTGAGATTACCAATAGAGATTGGTAGTTCGGTTAGTTGATTACTAGTTAAATATAATTCAATCAATTGCGTGAGATTACCTATCCCTGTAGGTAGTTGGGCTAAGCGATTATTTTGCAAATATAATCTAGCTATTTGCGTAAGATTACATATCTCTATTGGCAGTATGGTTAATTGATTACCGCGTAAAATTAAACAATTTAATTGCGTGAGATTACCTATATCACTTGGTAGTTGGGTTAATTGATTATTAGATAAATTTAAATACGTTAATTTTGTAAGATTACCTATCCATCTAGGTAGTTGGGTTAATTGATTATTAGATAAATTTAAATAAGTCAAATTTGTGAGTTTCCATATCTCAATCGGTAGTTGGGTAAATAGATTACCAGATAAATTTAAAAATGTCAATTCCACGAGTTGCCCTATCTCTCTAGGTAGTTCGGTTAATTGATTATTAGCCAAAGATAATATATATAATCGCGTGAGTTGCAATATCTTTATTGGTAATTGAGTTAATTGTTTATTATCTAAATTTAAGTCTTTTGTATATTTTTGCACTTCTACATCAAGAATTTCCTCCATTTTGGATTGGTTTATAATAGTAATATTATAACCTATAAAATTTCAATTTTTATAATAAAAGAATTACGATTCTATAAAAAAATATAAAATATAAATTTCCGAGGGTGTAAATATTGTTTTGTTTATTATACATATATTTCTGTTCTACATAGGGGACAATTTGTCCTATGTGATGAAAATACCCAAGGTTCTATACAGTTTTTATGAAATATATGATTACAAGCATTAAGTTTAATAATATTATCACCAACATTAATACATTCTTTACATACACTACAATCTTCGAAATCGCCCGATGAACTAACCACTTGTTCTGTTATAGAACTAGCAAATTCTAATTGTGTTAATCCTAAATGTTCTGGAGGTGAATAATATAATTGTGGAAATATGTCTCTCAAATTAGTATGTCTAATATTAGGATTATGTGTAGATAGTTGTCTAGATGTTGTTAAATGAGAAAATATTGGTCTATTCAATAAATTATAATGATTTTCATTATTATAGTTTGATGGAGGAGGTATATAAGTTGATGGGTCAGGTTGTTCTAAAGGTGGCATATCACTGTAATCAAAGTCATCATCATCTATATTTCCTTGTTCATTTGGTATAGGTACTGGTACTGGTATAGGTGCTGGTCTAGGTATAGGTGCTGTTGTAGGTATAGGTGCTGTTGTAGGTATAGGTGCTGGTCTAGATACTGGTGTAGGTTGAGGCACTCTATTAAAATTAGATAAATTTCTACTTATTTCCAATGAATTTCGTAATCTTATCCAATCAGTAACTGAAATATTATATTCAATTGTTGATACTGTTCCATTTGGATATGTAAATTTTTCCTTCACGGTAATCATTTGGTTTGAGGTAGCCATTTTAGAAAACTAGAATACTAGTCTAGTAATAAATAATTGTTAAAGTATTAAACTAAAAAAAATCAATTTTATAAAAAACTAATAATCTAAAAAACTAATAATCTAAAAACTAATAATCTAAAAACTACAACATATACATAATGTTGGTATAAGAAGAAATAGTGATGTTAATTTAAATATAGCCCAACAAAATCTATATTCTAGTAATCTATATGATATGTTATAAAACTCTTGTAAATAAAGTTGATATTTATATTTCGTAACATAGCTAATATAACAAATAACAGCAACACCTTCTAGTATAGCAAGAATTATCATTATATACCAACCAACGTAATATGCGATTTGTTTAATACTAGACTTTCTACAAAATCCGTTTAATTTGGTACATTTCGAATTTTCTACTTCATAATTATCCCAATCTGCAGAATTTATATTACTTCTAAATCCACCTGTGTCTGTTAAAAGAGCATCATTTTCTCTATAAACAGATGATATAAAAACAACTTCTTTTTTAATACCACCTTTCATATAAATATATCCAATAATAATTGTAAATAAACAGATTACTATACTGTAAATAAATTCAACAAGTACAAATATACCGAAACTATAAAAGAATTCGATTTCAATTGCTTCTTGTGGAATACTAGTATTCGCAGGTGGTAGTGCCTTCAACTTAGGTGCTACAATTGCGGATAATGTTAATGTACTAATTGCGGAACAGCACAATATAAAAATACCGAATATAGTAAAATTACGCTTACAATCACATACACATTCTAAAGCACAATCATAAAAGTGTTTAATTGATATAGACATTTTTCCAAGTTGTATAATAAAATTTTAAATTTATTTTTATTTTCACTAATTTGAATTTGATAGTATCATTCTCTTTAAGTTTAACATATATATCAATCAAATTCTGACCAATGAATACTAGCACTAACTTTTTCATTGCTAGAAGAACCCACATTTTGTGCAGTTAATAATACTACATCACGTTTAGTATTAGTTGATGTAGATTGTTCAACCCCAGCAGTTAAATATATTTCACGTTTTACATCATTAATGCTAATATCAGTATTATTAGATATATATGAAGTAGCAACAATTCTAGAATTTGCTGATGACATTTCCATTGATGAACCTGAGTTATCGTCATTAATATCAAATTCAACATAACTATCAGCATTAACATTTTCCCAAGCAGCTGTTTTTGTCATAGGAGTTTGATTACTAGTTTCATCACTATATTCAGAATAATGTCTTACTCTCAATAATATATTAGCATTTGTAGTACATACAATAGAATATCCTAAAAATTGTGATGTTGCTCTCCTATTTGTATGTTTTAGTCTAATCGCAATTAATGGGACTTCGTTTTGATTTGATAATATTGCAGTATTATTAGTTCCACTAGTTGGAGAATCACTATGGTCAATCATACTAATACTAAATGGATTTCCTAATGGTGTATATCCACCTTCACTAATAACAGTCCCGCAAATTTCTCGCATAGTGCCATTATAATTACTTCCAGTAGAACCAGATGTTAATTCATATCTAATTGGTAAAGTAGCAGTTCCAATATAAGTCGTTGTTTTTGTATTAGAATGTAAGAATTCGTGTAAATATATAATTTTTCCACCCATAACACAACCAACTCTAACACGTCCGACACCCAACCATTCCATATCAATCAAGAAAATTTGTGAAGTTGTTGGGTCAAGTTTCAATTTAGAAGGTCCATAACAATCCATTGTATCAAGGTTCCAACAGTTTTGTTTTATTTCATTATCAACTGATGTTATACTATTTTGTAATCTTTCTACAATATATAAATTCCCTGTTCCTGAACCATTTGCTTCATATTTAAAAAAATAACCATTACTTTCATCATAATAACCAATTCTACTAATAGTATCACTTTCATTATGTCCCGACGCAGGTGTTGTTAATGGATATTTGCCAGTATCTAATACACCAGTCATTAACACTAATAGTGATTTGCCAGGTTGATAAGTAATATATCTTCTACTTTGTCTAATAATTTTAGAGTTAGCGGCTTCTACTCTTAGTGAAACCGACGAATCACTAATATTGTGTGTCTTACTAGCAGTGCCAGTAATATCTTCACATTTTGATATTTGGTCGGTGCTTTGAGTATTTTTAAAATGTGCTAAAGTACTAACATTTGATACACGAAGTCTGCTAAAAGCATCTACATTCTTATCTGGAAAATCTATAATTTGTGTTTTATGTTCATTAATTTTATCTCTAGGGTGAAACAAACAAGTTAATAAGAATTTCTTTTGTGATGAACTACCATTCGTATAAACTACTCTAAAATATTTTTTTTCTACTATATAAGACTTATTATACAATGAATTTGAGACTGAATATGTATTTTTCCCAATATTAGTGTTAGTAGTCCAATTAGTATTATCTGAACTAAATTGAACATCAATACCATTTGTAGCACTTGTTTGGTCTGATTCTATATTAAGGTCTATATTTGAATATTTTGATACATCTTCTCCAGTTCCAGTGTATATAGCATCAGACACAAGAGATGTGATAGATTTATTATCAATAGATTTATAAAATTTCATTTGATTTTCTTCTAAAAAAGCATCATTTCTCTTGAAAGATGTATCTAGTCTAAATCTAGTTTGTGCGGTTGAACCATTTTCATATTTAATTCTACAATATCTGCCTTTAATAGGAAATACCCTTGAATACTCTTCTGGTGTAAAATAATTATCAGTTATATAATAATCAAATACTGTATCACTCAAATCATCGTTGAATTGTATTTCTATTCCATTTAATGAACTATTTGCGTCAGAACTAATAGAAATTCGAATACTATCATAGTCAAAACAATTTACTACAGAACCAGTGAATGTTTCGCTTATACCTAATGTTGTATTAGTGGAATTAGATAGAATTCTATTCCCAAAACCGTGTATCGAATTATTTCCAGACATTTTGTTTTATCTTTTAGTAATAATAAATATAAATTAATTATTATCATTGTATTAGTCATATTTTTTAAGTATTTTTTAAGTTTTTATTTACATTCTATCTATTATAGGTTAAAAGATGGGTGAATTAATCCGTGAGAAAACAACATTAAGTATTCTTAAAAATACTGATTGTGTCGGGTGGGATTATAATTCTGTTCCCCAAAATGTAGAAATAAATGATATTCGACTTATTACTGACTTTAAGAAACACGCATTTGGTGGGTATCAAAAATCAAAGGTAGTATCAACACTAGACAAAGAAATCACATTAGAAAATGTTAATAATGCGTGTTATTGGGCTATACAATTGATGATATCTGGAGTAATAGAGCCACTATGGAATAAATATCTAGCAATAGCGGCTAAACAAATAAATATTGCGAATCCATTAATGCCAGTTTTTTTATTACAAAAAACCCTAGTATTGAAGAATAATATTGCTAATAAAAAACAAAATCAAGTTTTACAATTACGCAATAATAGTGTTGTCCGCAATCTAATTGTAGAAATGACATCACTTTTAACATTGTCTAGAAAACGTAAATTAGAGGTATTACCAAAGATAAAGAATGAGGATTTTATTGTAACTGTTTTTCAAAACAAATTGGAAGCAAAAGATACAACACTAGTTAATAATTTTATACAAAGTGAAGACCCTAGTGAAGTTAGGATTGCTATTAATGAATTCGCACACCATCTACGCAATCGCAATAATTATAAGTCTCTATATTGGCTTAATTGGATACTAGAATGGGAAAAAATGAACCGTAAAAAATATAATAAATTTGAAGTAGCACAGAGAATACAAGAAGGTGTAGATAGTAAATTTAGCAAATGTGTAATATGGCTTGTATGGAAAATTATAAATACTATTCGCACACAAAAATCACTAGAATTAAATATATCTGTTAGGGAGAATAACCAAATAGATGCGTTATGGAGTTTATTTCGATATGAATTTACTATAGGAAAACAGTCTGTGAGAGTATCATATATTATTTGGGCTATTAAGTATATGACATCACAGATAGATTGGAAAATTCCGTTAGTTGAAAGGGAGAGTTTGCATTTTCAGGCGATTGCGAATGTTAATTTAATTATTAAGAATATGAAAGGGCAAGAGGTTAAGAATAATTTATACGATGATATGAAGTATAATTTAGCAGTTCATAACCATTATATTCAAACCGAAAGTCATGATACATTAAAAAGATTACAACAGGAGCAAATTGATAAAAAGAAAAGAGAGGAAGATGTAAAATTACAAAAGGCATTAAAAAAGGAACAGTTGGTTATGGAAAAAATGGCTAAGAAGAAGAAAATCACATTATTATCTATGAAAAAACTTGACGCATTAAATAATATAGATATATTTTAGATTATGAAGTCTTTACACAAATATAAATTTGATAAAAATTGAAATATTATATCTTAAAGATTAAATATTATTTCTAACCAAACAAGAATTCTTTTAGTTAAAGAGAAAACAGTCAATTATGGCTTCACTAGAATATATAAGAAAAAATGATAATGTTATTATTACTTTTCTATCTAAAGATGGGAAAAAGATTACATTAGATTTAAAACATATTAGATTGCTTTGTAATGGTATATCAGGGATTATTATTGGAGATGAAAATGAACCAATCTCAGATATAGAAGATATTCCTTTACCTATAAATTATGATATATTAATACTTTGTATTGATTGGATTACTAGAACTGACGACCAAAGCGACTGGATATATACCGAAGATGTATCTGATAGGTCTGGAAACTTATTGCATGAAAAGGGGTCTTATCGCAAATTTAATGATGATTTTGAACGTAATAATTGCATTTACGGTAAAAAGTTAGAATGGCTTACCCGTTTTGATTTTCACATAATTGGAAAGCCAAATTTATTAGGTGAAGATAGAAAACTACAAATAGAAGTCCAAAGAAAATTTTTAGAACTAGTACACGCGTCAGATTATATGGGTATAGACAGTTTGACTGACTTGTTAGCAAAATTATTGGCTCAAACCATTGATGATTTGATTACATCTAGTGGTAGTGCTTATAAACTTAGACAAATATTTTCAGAAACACTAGATGATTTTGGTTTCACAGATGATATTACACCAGACAGAAGAGAAGAAGTTGAAAAAGAAAATTCTTGGATTAACAATATTAAGCAATGTAGTATGCCATAAACTAAAAATTTTATAATTTTTGTAATAGTATTATGAATTACACTATATTAAATATCTATAAAGTTATAGTAAAATATCGAACATTTAATTAAGGTTAAAATAGTACATTAGTGTAATATATTCTAAAATATAAATGACAACTAAACTTTTTTTTATTAGAGCATTTGGAAACCTATTAATATATAATCATCAGGGAAATGATGCTACTATTAATGAAATCCAAAATTTTATAAAAGATAAAACTTTCTTAGAACCAGCATCATATTGGATATATTCATCTGGGAAAAAATTATGTGAAAATGATTGTATCGGACATTTAAACACAATAGATGTTATGCCAAAAATGGTTGGTGGTGGAATGTTCGATGATTTATTTGATGAAGTTTTTGATGCTATAATGGGTGCTTTAGAAGCTATTTTCGAACCAATAAGAGGTCCAGTAATGAGTATTATAAATTTATTTAAAAAACTATTAAATATACTTATTGTTCTTGTTAAAGCTACAGTATGGGTATTTATGCTAATAACTTGGTTTATTGTAGAATTCGCCAATCCAGCAGTATTAACCAATGATTTTATTGGTGGTCTATCTCGTTTAACTAGGTTTATTATGTTAGCGATAGCAGATATATTCTTCGCATTCACTAGAACATCATTAAATATGTTTGGAGACTCAATGTTCTCGGGTTTATTGGGATGGGACTCTAAAACTAAACAAAATGATAAAAAGAAACAAAAAGGTAAAGATTGTGAAGGAGTTAAATGTTATGAGGCGGATTATAGACAAGTTCCATTTAGTGTAGTAATTGCTACTGTGTTAATGCCACCTCTAGGTGTGCTAATGGAATTTGGTGTTAAGTATTGGGTTAATATATTTGTATGTGCTATGCTAACATTAATGTTTTATTTCCCAGGTCTAGTATATGCTTTGGTGTTAATTTATTGTTAATTTATTGTTATTTTTATATCTAGTGTTTTTCCTATTATTATAGTAATTTTTATAATTAGTAATTTGTATAATATATCCAGAAATCTAAATGTTTGTTCTATAAAAAATATACTTAATAGATTTTTTAATAATAGATTTTTATTTAATATTATGCAGAAACTATATATTATTAGATCGGGTGAAACCCAGTTATTCAAAATTGGTATTAGTAAAGACCCAGATAAGAGATTAAAACAACTTCAAACAGGTAATCCAAATTTACTTAAAATATATTTTACATTTCAAATAAATAATAAATATCAAAATGTAAAAGCAGTAAATATTGAAACAACAATACATAATTTTTTACAAGAATATACTGGGAAACACATATTAAATGAATGGTTTAATTTAACAGATAACGAAGTTGTTAAAATCGCAGAATGTTTAATTCAAAGTTTTAAATAAAGTTTATAAACTTTATAAATGAGTTAAATGTATATTTTTAATTAAATTTTAATGTTTATTAGTAATTTTGTATCTAGTGTTTTTCCTATTATTATAGTAATGTGTAATATGAATTATTCAAAAAATCAAAAATCAGAAAAAACTTTAAAAACATTGGGAACATTGGAAACATTGGAAACATTTTATATAAAAGTTGGCTCTTCTAATTTAAATACTATAGTAATTCAACAAAACAATGAAAATATAATCAAAACATTAGAAGATTTATACAAAGAAACTGATAAATATCTTGAAAAGAATAATATCAAATCCAAAAATTACTATCTAGTTTCTAGTGGAAAAATATTACCACGAAATAGCAACTCATCACTTGAAACATACAATATATATAACAATGCCACACTAGACCTAAATTTTAGACTTATTGGTGGAAATATATTTAATCTAGTAATTGATATGTTCAAATCGATTGGAGATGTTGTAGTAATTTTAATAAGAGGTATTATAGTAATTTCTAAAATGTTAGCGTGGTTCGCTCAATTTGCAATATGGTTTTTCCGTGAATTCTTAGACCCATTCGCATTAATCACTGATATGACAGGTAGTATAATCAAAATATCTCGTTTTGTAATTGTAGCAATGACTGATATATTCTTCACATTCACTAGAACCGCATTTAATACCATCTTCACACCAATGTTTCCTAATCTTTGGGGGTGGGATTATAATACAGATAAAAATAATGTCAGATATGATGATGATGATGTTGACAATTCTAAAAATAATAAATCTAATAAAAAACCAAAGGGTTATAAAAGATGTACCAAGGACGGTAAAATTTGTTATAATACAGGTTATGAAACTATACCATTTAGTGTTATTTTAACAACAATTCTAATGCCACCATTGGGATTATTAATGGAATTTGGATTATCATATTGGATTAATATATTAATTTGTGGTATGCTAACATTGTTATTCTATATACCTGGACTACTATACGCTTTAATTATGATGTATTGCTAAATTTTGTATATTTTCAATTCAAAGTTTAAGATATATTATTAATCAGAAATATCTATCCTCAATAGTAATAGATTAGGTAATATCTAGTAAAAAAATATTAATTAAAAAAATATTAAAATATTAAAATAAAAAAAATATTAATTAAAAAATGTCAGGAGAATATGTTCCACCCCATATGAGGAGAAGAGGGCTTACTAGCAAACCTAGAAACAAACAAATGGACGATATAATGAAAGGCAATGGTCCGCTTGGTATAATTATGTTAATGATTATGGATACAATAATGGATATGATATTAGACTTTATTGGATATTTCTATATAATCTTTAAAGATGGAATGGACTTTGTCCATCATATGACATTCGGACAATATAATGGTATGTTTGGCTCTACAGAAGACGTAGAAAAATACGGCAGTTGTTTCACTTGGAAATATATGCGATATTTTATTACACTGATTACTCCACCCGCTGGTATATTCTTATCTAAAGGTATCAAAGGTTGGTTTTCAATAGTGTTATGTATATTACTGTGTTATTTCCATTATGCGATTGGTATTGTATATGCCTTTGTAATTACACATAGTAATAGATATGCAGATAGATATGAAGAATATGAATGGGCTAGAGTTCAAAAATTAAAAGCATCAATTCGGAAAGATGAAGATGGAGAAATAACAGATATGGCATTCTTCATTGGTTTGGCTATTATGATTGCTCTATTTGTTGGTTTAATAGCATTTATGGTGAAAATGGCGTAATACTAAATATTAGAATACTTTTGTTTTTATTTAAAATTTTTTTTATTTAAAATTTTTTATTTAGATAAATTCTAGTATTATAATAAAGATTTAATAATTTATAGTAGAAAAAATAATATTAGAATAATATACAATGCCAGATACACTAGAAACTAAAATCGACGAAGGAAACTATACATTATATGACAAATTCATATATGGTGGATTAGGATATGGAACATTTTGTTTACCAACTAACCTATTCCGTATTATTTTCACTGTAATATTCCCACCACTTGGTATATTTATGGGATATATTATTGATACATTCCCATTTGTAGATTTCCCCAAACTAATCAGAAATATTGATAAGATTATCTACTCATTCATTCTAACAATGCTATTCTATATTCCAGGTTTAATATACTCACTTTCTATTATTAAATGCGGTAATCAAGAAGACGAAGAAAAGAAAAATAACTAGATAACAAAAATCTATACATTATTTATATAAAATTGATATTTAGTTTTTTAACATAACAATAATTACATATTATAAATTACTATGTAAAGTAATTATTAGAATTACATATAAATTTTATTAGAAGACAAGAAAAAAACTATTCAAAATGGCTACAGCAAAGATTTCGGTAAGTAATCTATATGTTATTATGGGTCGTAATTATTTTAAGAATTTCGATAAAATTCTTGCTAGTTCATGGCGTTCATATGACCGCAAATCCTACAATGAATGGGAGAAAAGGGCTACTAGTGATGGTTCTGTTTCCAAGGTATCATCAAATACTAAGCAACTAGACCATATCCAGAAGAAGATGAAAATTGACATTACTAAAGAATTGGCTATGTGTAAGTCAACCATATGTAGTAAAGATTTAAATATCAAAAAGGACGCTATTATTAAAACGCTAACACGTAATTTATCAACAGAAGCAGAGAGACAGGAAATTACTAACCTAGTTAATAGCGAGACTAATACATCATTTGGTATTAGACACGAGAATACTGCTATTGTTGAATTTCAAAAACAGACAAATACGGAAGTAGTTGGGCAACAAAAACGATTTAATAATAGTCTAGGAGTATATAATAATATAGAATGGATACTAGTGGGTTTAATTGATGGTTTAACAAAGAATAATGAAATTGTAGAAATTAAAAACCGAGTAGGTAGTCCTAATAAGACTAGCACCCTAAGACATTATGAAGAACCGCAAATTATGACGTATATGTGGTTATCTAAGTCTGCTAGTGGATATATGGTGGAGAATTACAAGTCAAAGGACGGTAATGTGTTGAATATTATACCAGTATCGTATCAGGTTAATTACTTTGAAGAGAATGTAATACCTGCTATTCAGAAATTCATACAGTTCTTTAATATCTTTATGAATTCAGATGATATGAAGATGAAACTAATGAAAGGTGGAGAGGCAGAGTTATATCAGGCATATCAAGAATTGAAGATTTAATTTTGTATAATTTTAATACATTTTAATATATTTTTATTTATTTTTTTAGTATATTAATTTGTTATTATCTCAGTATAATGTAATATTTATTATCATAGTAAATAATTTAATGGAGAATACTATGAGTAATTTAGAAGGTGGAAGACCACCTAGAATGCCTAAACCAAAACCACCTAAAGTAAGAACTAAAAGATTTTCTGGAGCAAAGCATAAATTTAGAAAGACTTTTAGCACTGGACGTTCAAGAAAAATTAGAGGAACACTTAAAAATCGAGGTGTTCATAAATCACATATTAAAAGTAGAAGAAGAAATCCACTTCGTCGTAAAACATTAAAGGTTAGAAAAAGTGAGTTATACGCAGCTCAACAAAAGCAACAGTATAAGGTTGCTAAAAGTCAGGCTGGACTAAATGTTGCTAGTAATAGTATGAAAAAAAGACAAGGTAGTATTGCTACAACTAGTGCTGATTTACAGGGTGCTAAAGGTAGGAAGAAAGCTTTGGAAGAAGATTTAATTGGTGATAAAAACATATACAAAACTTACAAAGAGTCTAAAAAACAAGGATTAGACGTAAGTATGTCAAAAAATAATATGAAAAAATTAAAGAAAACTATAAAAAAAACTGAAAGCAATCTTAAAAGAACAAAAAAGGTTGAAAAGGCACACGAAAAAAGTTTAAAGAAAGACCAAAAACAATTACAAAAAAATAGTAAAACATTTGATAAAGCAGAAAAAAGATTAACAAAATCTGAAAAGACATCTCAAGCAAAATTAGAAAAAAGATTAAAAAATTACAGAGAACAAGTAAATAAACAACAAGAAAAGTTTGAAAAAAAAAAGCAATCTTATCAAGATGCTGTAGTTTTAACAAAAGGAAAAAGATTTTTTAATCCTACAAAGTATAGACTTTTTAGTAGAGATGCTAGAAGAGTAAGGGCTATGAGAAAAACAGCAAAAAAACTATCACAATCAGGTAAATATAAAGGTATGAATGTAGATAATTTAATGCGTAGAAATAATGTTATGACTACAGCAATGAAAAGTAGAAAAAAAGGAAATTTCAAAACTTATCTGAAAAACCGTGAAAATGGTTCAAATCAAAAATTAATAAGAAATTCTCAAATAACAATAGGTGAAACAAAAAGTATTATAAATCAAGCATCATCTCAGAAACAGTCTGCCGATGATTTTGCCAAATATGCTAGACTTAAAAGAAAAGAGCGAACTAATGAAAAGAGAATGTCCAATGGCACTGAAGGAAAAAGACAATATGAGCTAAACAAAGGCACTTTAGGAAGACAAGGTCGTAAATATCAAAGGTCTCTTGCTAGAAAAAAAGAGAGAAATTCACCAGAAACAGAGAAAAATACAGCAGTAGAAACAGAAATTAGCAGAATACAACAAATAAACAAATATAAAAAGGAAAGAGAAAATGATTTTCAACAGACACACGATTTATCTGTGAAATCCTCAACTCCAATTGCAGAATTAAGGCGACAGCACAGACAAAAATATGCTACTAAAAAACTTATAACTAACGACAACGCATCAAAATATATTAAAGGTAATGAAAGGAGACTACTAGCAAACAAAACTGAAACACAACAACAAATGGCTAGATTGAGTATTAATGGTGAATTAACTAAAACATCTGATATTAAAAATGGGTATGATCCTAGCAAATTTAGTAGTCTTAAAGAAAAAGCATTACGTGTAGATTTCTTTAAAGCACGTGGTTGGGATAAGCAAAAATATGATGAATATAAAGAATTAAAAGATAAATCCTTATCTGGTAAACCATTAAATACCTATGAACAGGAAAAATATATACAATTTAATACTGATAGAAAAAAATTAAAAGATGATTATCATAAACTTTTCCCAAAATCTACACCTTCACAATCGCCATAATACCATAATAAATTAACATTGATACTAATATTAAAACAACAATCATTTTTATATTCCAATTATCACTAGACATACAAAAACCTTCATTTGTTTCATTCACATTTTTAATTCCTTTATCAAATACTATTCTACTATAATCATTATCAACTGGGTTTCTAGACCTATACATTTTTAATAAGTCATTCGCTTTTTCTATTTTATCATTTATTTCTTTATTAACTTTTCTCTGTTTAATATCTTCTAATTCTTCACAATCAAAATCTATTTCATGAGTATTATCAGAAGTATTACACATACCAACATTACATCTAAATAATTCCTCTAGTTCTTTTGCTTTTCTCAAGTTTTGTAATCCAACTTTTCTATCACCAATAGAACCTAATAAATTACTATTCTCCATCATATGTAATTTATTACAATCTCCTCTAGTTAATGCCTTATGTCTTTTTTCATCATCATTTTCAAATGCTTTATATGCAATCTCAGCATTTCTGAGAATATCTATACCAAATAGATGTCTAGCAGTTTTTTGTATTTGGTCATTATCCCTACCACCTACTTTAACCGCAGTAATACCAATTAATGATGCTTCTGTAATATTACTAGCACTATCATCAAAATAGATTACTTTAGCAGGATTATCAAACTTATAAAAATTCATAATATCGACTATAAATTCATTTTTATTCTTGTAATATTGTGTAGATTGATGAACGCTATCACTGAATGGTGCTTTTATATTTTTACTGTGGAAATAGTGTTGGTTGAGACCAAATATACGGTCTAGGTATGCTTTAATAATTTCGTATGCGGCGAAACTAACAATACCAACTCTAATACCGAATTTTGTTAGGTATATTACTAGAGATTTAAAATATCTCCAACTTGGAATTTCACTATCTAGTTCTTCATCTGTTCTTTTCATAATATCGGTTGGTTTCATAGACTTATTGTAATATACACTACCATCAATCATACAATCTTGCCAATCCCATAGCCATAATTTAAATTCATTTTTAAAATAGTCTGATATTGGTTTATTTTCCATTTTTTGTTCTCTTTACTTATTATTTCTTTATTATTTTACTAAATATTTATTTTAAATTTTTAAATTTTTTTAATTTTTTTAATTTTATTATTTTTTTATTTATTTATTATTATTATTGATACTAGGTCGTATATAATTATACCATCTATTATAGAACCAAGTATTTACTGTTGTATTAATTTCATCTAATGGTTTCCCGTTTTCATCAGTATAATATTGTTTAGGGAATAATTTACGTATATATTTGTATCTAGCGAGTGTTTGACACATTTTCAATTCTAACTCATTAGGTTTATAGAAATATGCTATAGTTCCTCCAGATAAGATACCACATAGAACAATCCATATATATAATTGTTGGTATATTATACCAGATATATAACCAGAAATAAATGATGAACGATAACTCATTATTAATTCTTGGTTATTTTTATCATGATAATGCTTTAATATATTATCGACATCTAGTAAAAAACTAGATTGTTTTTGTTCTCTATTAAGCCATATTATTTGAGTTGTAATTAAACCACTTATTATAAATACAGCAGATGAATTTAAGTAGCATCCTATAATAAATCCTGTAATAGCAACTGCACTTTTCTTAGAAATATTTAATGTTATTGAAGACATTATTTTATTATCAATTTATTAACAATTTATTATTAATTTATTATTTGAAGCGTAGTATATAATCTCCTTATATAACAAAATAAACAAATATGACATCACCGCCAATATTTGGAATTATTCTCAGACGTGTTATAACACTAAAAATGCGTCAATTTATTACAGTGCCAAATGAAAATATTACTACAGAATTTTGTAATAAAAATAAGATTGATAAGATTGATATTACTAAAGAATTTTGTATTAAAAATAAGATTGATATAGATAATAATAATTTATTTGAACGTGGAACAAGTCAAATATACTATAATTTACCAATGATTAGATTACAAGAATTAAAAGAATTAAATGAATTTAAAAATAAAAAAACAGAAAAATGATTTATTGCCATAACTTAGATAAAGCGGCGAATACACCACCTTCAGGGCATTCTGTATAACGCTTACGGACAGTTTGACCACCTACACGGTCTTGGTCGACTGCCATAGAATAACCATTACCACCACACATTTGTTTCTTAGAATGTTTCTTAGGTTGTTTCTTAGTGGGTCTCTTAGAATGTTTCTTTGCTACAGCTACTACTTTACCTTTACCAACAGCCTTTGCCTGGGCTTTTGCGACAACCTTACCTGATTTACGGACAGATACTTTGGCACTAACCTTTTTAGTTTTCCTATGTGATTTTTGGGACATAATATTATTTATTATTTATTATTTATGTATTTTAATATTGTATTAGAAAATTGATTTTATTAACACTTATTAAATAATTAATTATTAACAGTTTGACATAGTCAATTACTAGTAGAGAACATCACCTGTAATCAGTAATAATGTCAGCAAATAAAGAAAATATATCAAAAAAAATAAATATATCAAAAAAAATAAATCAAATATGTATCAAATTAAGTTTTGCACACGCAAACCCAATGGATTTTACAGTAGAAGAATGTGAAGAATGGTTAATAGAATTAAGCGATACATATTTAAAAAGATTTAAACAAAAATATATATATGAACCCAAAAAAGAGAAATGTGGTAATATATCAGAAATATCTAGTGATGATGATATGGACGAGTTATATGGAATAAATGATAATTCACACGTGGATAACAGTAGTGATGATGACAGCAGTGATACAAATAGTTTATACAAAGTAAATTTAGAAACATTTTTTGAAGACCAACGTAAAAAACAAACAAAACAAACAAAATCTAGAGGATTTTGGGATTGGATTAATCAAGATGAAGATGAAGATGAAGATGAAGTTGAAGATGAAGATATTAGTAGTACAAATAGTAATATAGAAGACTCAAATTGGAACTACAATGATGTATATGGTGAAGATAGTAATCGTTCAAATATAATATATAGATTTGGTGATGAAGATTAAATAAAACTAAATTATATTATATTCTAAAATTGATTACTAATTAATATTTTTTTTATTATTAAAAATATAGAGTGTATTAATATAATTATGGGGGATACTATTGATAATAGGAAAAAACTAATTTTAGATAGTATTACAATAATATATAAAAATTATTTAATAAATACTTTAAAATATATAAATTCGCAGTATCCAAAATTATTTCCCAAATCGAAATTATTATCAGAAATTACTAAGATTTCAATAAAACGCGTTCCATTTTCTGAGAATACTAAAACTAAATTAAAAAAAAGGGTAATTGAAAAGATACAAATTAAAAAACAAAGGAATACTGGCTATTATATTCAATCTACAAAAAAGCGTAAAATAGCAATCGACGATGATTTAAGATGTATGGCTAGACTTTGGGGGAATGGGTATATAACTATACAGAAATGTAATATTGTTTATGGAATAAGGTGTAATAATGAGATTAAACACGGAACAAGTTCTAAATATTGCGGGATACATCTGAGAAATAAAAACAAACACGGGGATTTTAATAAAGAACCTACTATAGAAATCAAAAATGAATATAAAAAACATTCTAAAATATATAAGAAATTTGTATCTAGCAATAAATAATAATTAAAAAATAATTAAAATAATAATTAAAATAATAATTAAAATGTAGATGACACACACCTATTTATTTTAGATTTTGATTGTGAAAAACATTTTGCCGAAAGATTTAATATTTTATTATTTTTTCTTAAAAGTAGATTACTTTTCATTTCATCAATCATATCTCTCAAATAATAATTCTTAAATCTGTAATTTCTTAATTCAGTTTCTAATAGAGTTTTTTTATTACACAACTCATAATTTGTCTTACATAGTTTCATATTTTGATTACGAGATATTTGTAAATTATCGCTCAAAGACATAGATTCTCCTTTTAGAAGTTCGAATTCATCTACCAAAGAGTAATATTTTTCACATTGGTCATTTAATTCTTTTTTCAAATCTGATATTTTATGTTCTTCAGTTATATTATTATCAGTATTTGTACATTTGTCATTAGGATTGCCTAATTCTGCGATAGCTTTTTTAATCATATCATCAACTAATTCAGACACAACATCTGTAATTTTTTCTTCTCTAGTTGTTGTACTAATATCATTTGTTTCTGTAGTATTAGAAGAAACAGTCTTAGCTATAGAATTGGCAACAGTGTTAAGAGTAGTATTAGATAAATAATTCCCCATTATTCCGAAAATCCTTTATTTAATTCCTTATATTATTATAATATAATTTAGTAAATATTGGACTAAGTAATATATTTATATAGAAAAATATATTGAATATATATAAAATGGAAGCCTTTTTATTGAAAATAATTGATATTAATGAAAAAATTAATAAATCATATGAAAAAAGTAAGACTAGTAAAAAAATTACAAATATAGTTTCACCCGCAATTATTACTAAGCAATATATAGTATATTATTTGTATCGAATTCTCTGTAAGAATAGGGAACTAATAAAGAAAGTTGTTCCACAACCTGAGATACGCAAAGTATATAAGAAATTAGGTGTTCCTAAAGGTAGAAAAATATGTTATGCTTTAGGTAATCGTATGAATAATGATTTTGATTATCTAGAGGAAGTTTTCACAGATTTGCTAGATATTCTAAATAAGTTTCACGAAGGTAAATCCACTTTAATTTCTTCTAGGTATGAAGATTTTGAAGATTTTCTTATTATGAAAGTTCAGGGAAAACAAATTAAAAATGATTTAGAAGAATTGGCAAAATTAATCCCAAATTTAAGTATTGCTGGGAATTTTACATCTAAATTTAATGATAATTAAATAAATTTTTTTAATGTTTTCTCATATATAATTCCATATTAACCTGGTCTCCTAATTTAGATAAATTATTTACAACACTATCCGCTAAATTGGAAATATCATCTCTAATATATAAATTTGTTGCTAATTTATTTTTATTATAATTATTTAATGATGTTTTTACATCTTGTTCCATTTTATTAAGAACACCGTCATTATTACTTATAATAGCATTAATATCAGCACTATTCTTTGAAACAGGAATAGTTTCCTTTGGTATTATAGAAACTGCAGTATTTCTAATGAACGCATCAGCATTTTTATGAGAATTCATTGATGGGAAACAATCCTGATCTCCACACGCCTTTTTAATCTTTTCATTATCTTTTAACCAACAATAATTAATATCATTATCCTTATAATGTGAAAAACCTCTACACTTATCACGCTCTTCACATAAATCACGACACCTAGGCTCACTTACATTCTTCAACGGCATACCAACAAAATCATACCCAGTAATATCCCAACCTGGATAATGCTTATAATCTCCGTATTTAGTCTGCCCCTTTGGCATAATTCTAATAGATTTTACTTTCTGTATCATATCCTGGCAACTAGTGGGGTTTTTATCACTAGATAAACATACTGGTTCTATACCACTATTAACTCTACAAGCATTACCACTCAAATTTGCTGTTTTATACAAAAACACATCAAAGTTATTTGCTATAACAGTGCTAATACTATCAGGTTTATACAATGGGAATTTATCTAGCAAATCTTGTTCAGTGTATGAACCAGGTTTCAAGTCTAGTACATAACTAGAACTATAATTATTATTATCAGGACAATGTTGTATAATACGTGCGAATTTACTACGTTCTGATGGGAATGTTTCATGAATACCAAGCACTTTAATACCACGTATTCTATTTTGCCAAGTAGATATACCCAATTTCCTATCTTTCATACAATCAACATTTCCACCAAGTTCTAGAATTCTACCATTTTGTGGGTCTGTCTGTAATTGAGGGTGTTCATATAGTATATAACGAAGACCATTGCCTTCAATACGGGAAATATCTAATGTATTATCTGTTAATTTACTTATTAATATGTTTTTCAATTGATCTTCTGAATAATTTCCTGGTTCTAAATCGTGATAATATCCTTTCGTTTCAGAACTAGCATTATTTGATTTATTATTACTAGCATTAATATTCTTACATTCCTGGTGTAATCTAATGTGTTTTTGGTATTGTAGGTTAGGCATACCAGGCTTTGTAGTAATAGGTGCTAAAGTAGTAGTAGGCGCTTCTGTGATAACAGGTTTAGTAGTAGTAGTAATCTCTGGTGCTTCGATAATGAGAGAAGAAATCTTATCATTTAAATTTATATCATCTGCGTTTAAACAACCAGTATTTTTAGTAAATGTTCTAGATAATCCAGTAAAATTAGGAGTATCATATACAATAACAGTAGTTCCATTGGGGAATATTTCTGAAATATTATTATCTGGAATACCCATTGCTATTAAGTCTGCTAACGCATATCTTCCTGGTGGAAGGTCAATGCGTTTATTTCCTGAAAAATAAGGTTCATGCCAAGAACACCATATAGAAATCCTAGCAAATTTACCATATTGTGAATCTGGAATACGTTGAATATGAATTGGTGGATTACAGGAATTTTTACCATTATACATTGGATTAAAGCAATTTTCAGGAGGACATTTGCCATTAAACCACCCAATTCCATCAGCTGGTCCCGCAGATACTTGGTTATTACCTTGAACCCATTTTTCATCTGATTTATAAATTTGGTCATTAAATTCACACATATCATATGGAACATTACCATAATCAATCTTATTTGGTGCTTCAATGGCAGTAGGAACGTGATATGTATTTCTATTTTTGAAATAACCTTTTGAATTTGAGTCATCGAATTCCATTTTGCTAGTGGTTAGTAGCACATTTCCAGATGAATTAGTTGCAGAATATAAAGGTTGTGTTGGTGGAATTCCACGAGATGAATTACCAACTTGACTAACAGTATTAACATAACCAATTAGTTTATTATCAACACTGTCTTTCAATTCAATCATATCACCCTCTTTATTGACATATGTTAGGAATACATCAAAACCTTTAACAACTTCATTTTGACCTTTCAGTTTATCGGTGCTATATCTGTGTTTTGATGTAGTTGAGTTATAGAAACGATGAATTGGTTGATATAATTTAGCAAACATATCGTGTTTATAGGCGTGATTTAATTTATCATTGAGGTCATCACTGCTAAATTCTGTATTTTTAAGTAAACAATTACTACCGGAGGTTCCTTGCCAAGACATTAGCCCAGATGTGGCACCAGTACGACCAGGTGCGTGATATAAGAAACTTTTACAATTCGTATTTTTGTCGCATTCTAAACTACATTCACCTTCATTTTTAGTTCGCATATGTAATAAATCATTTCCGGCTAAATCTGTATATGGATATCTTTTTATTAAAT
>Ga0181597_10002007_pt1 | contig 22442 bp, 21 predicted proteins | sample 041ome_5_FD_148647 | JGI IMG/M metagenome (GOLD analysis project Ga0181597, IMG submission 148647) | Coastal salt marsh microbial communities from the Groves Creek Marsh, Skidaway Island, Georgia - 041403US metaG (spades assembly) | ecosystem: Environmental > Aquatic > Marine > Intertidal zone...
TCAGGGGATACTTAAGGGCATATGTTTTCAACAATATCTCAACCATTATCCAACAGCGCCAGCACCTGATACGCAGGAAACAGGTGTACTTGGCTGGTATATGGCCGCTAAACAAACCCAACAAGCCCCGCCCAGTGCGGGGTTTTTATTGCTTGTCAGATGAGTCCAAACAGGCACGGGGGAGGGGCGTCATAGCCTGACAGTGTCACTGTACCTGCCCAGATACAAAAAAACTACGATACTCTTTGTGTACTGACGTTAAAATACTCTATCGAAAGCAAGTATTTTCTCGAAATCTTCGCATGTTAGGGGTTGGCTTGAATCAGTGATAACACACTCCTGAAGTGTGACCTCGCCTCTTTGATTTACTTCTCCAGAAAATGTGGCTAAAGGTATTGCTTCAAATGGTGAGTCATCAAAGGTGCTGTATATGGTTCTAGTAAGTTCATAAGTGCTTTCGCTAACAATATCCCATCTAACTAATTCAAAGCCGTAATCATTTCTGTCAGAACCCTTGTATAGGTCTATTCCCACCAGTTTTTTGCCTACTTGATGAATTATATATTTCTGAAATGCTAGAGATTGATAGATACCACTAATACCGCCTGTGTCTGGATAAAGTAGGTCAAAATAGAGTTCGCTATTTCCATCCTCGCAATCTCCTAGACAATCTCCTCTTACAGCTTGAACCCCACCATCAGTTGCTGATATTTTCCAACGAGCATTGTTGTCATTGTTATATGAAATAATCTCAACGGTTCCGTCTGAGTTTTCGTAGCCGCTAAAAGTTTCCCAATACTTGTCAGCCAAATCTATGAAATGGGCTTGGACATAGTTATTCTTTTTTAGAACACTCAAGTATCTTGTGCCCCCACCATAGAATCCTTCCTCAATAGCAAATGCTGTGAGCGATAACGATAGTAATGAAATGAATAAAGAGAAGGTTTTTAGTTTTGAAAGTGACATGATTTCCCTCCAGGATGAAATTTTAATATTAATTATTTAGGATCTTTACGGATAAATTTATGCTCCGGATTAATGGCGCCTTCAAAGTATATGTCCGGATATTTCAAGGGCCTCTAAGGGATGGAGAATCGCTCTGTATTCGCCTAGCCGGGGTCTAAACAGGCACGGGGGAGGGGCGTCATAGCCTGACAGTGTCACTGTACCTGCCTCCATACATTAGAGGCTATTTTGAAAAAGCAGCCTGATCTTTTGACCAGACTTACGTACTTTTCTGGTCAGCCTCCCCAATAGCCTCCGGTTTGTCGGTATTGAGCGGTTTGTCACCTACTTTTTCAGTGGATCAGTTACCACCCGTTTCCGTCATGCCTGGCGTATTCGGGACTTGAATATAGTCATACTGATAAATTAATTTCTATTAATTCTTCTTTCTCAATATCGCTCCACTTTGCATTTATTACACCAAATCTCCCCGCATCTTTGAAAGTAGCTTGAAAAGCCCGTTGCAGCAAGATTTCCGCAAAGGTTTTGTACTGCTTTGGGATTATTATTTCGTCATGTATAGGCAATATAGGTACTTTAGCTTTTGTTGCTACATTGATCACGGTTTCCATCAACTGACCATCAAGTAACTGGAGTTCACTACCCACACCAGAACAAACTGCCTCTGACAACATGGGGTGATGTGCTTTAAACGATGCTACATAGCGTTCAGCAGCCCTAAGGGGCTTGTCCTCTGCAAAGACTTTTTGCCCCTCCCTCTTTTGCTTGCCCTTATAGCTTTTGACTACCCACTTGTCCTGAAAGATGTCCCACCAATAATAGTGGTTTATCAACGACCTGGTAGCACTAGCTTCAGTAGGAGCATTAATCAGCGTATTAATTAGCTTCTTATGCACTGCTCTGGGAAGATCAGTGTAATTAGGCATGGAGTAGACCTCTGGCAAAGCCTTCAGAAGCATACCTCCTCTTTCTTTATCTTCACTGTGAGTTAATCGCAGGATAAGGGCTGGATGGAGTTGGCTGATATCCAAAGAAGCAACTGCTTCACCTAGAATCGTTATCCTCAACCTCTCCCTCTTGGGCAGATTCTGAAAGCCTGCATAAATTCTTCCGCCATGCTTAAAGTCTGGCCTATATTTTCTAACAAAATAAAGAAGAGAGAGTGGCACAGGCTTGCTATCAGAGAAACGAATATCAGAACTAGCTAGCAGCTCATAGTGCTGCTCTAAGGAAGAAACAGTGTTCTGGTAGCTTGCTGTAGAGAGATAATTATCAGGTAGCTCCCGTAGCTGCTGATCCTCGTCTCTTAGCTCCACCCTGGGCATATCGGGGTTAGGCACTAAATCTGTAACTGAAAGCGTTGTTAGCAGATCCTTAAAGGTCTTGGTTCTGCAGTAAATAGCAGTCATACCACCACTGGTCTTTTTTGAAGAATAAGGTGGTACTGCCTCTTTAACTGCAGAGATCCAGCCGAGAGCTCTCATTTGATTAAACAGTTTTAGCACACGCCTGGTCATCCAAACCTGCTTTCTTGCTCTAGGGCTGTAATAAGTAACTTTAGTAGTGAATCTGAACAGGTCTTTATCACCTTTTAACCAAAGAGAGGCTATTAACTTCCTAGCGTCTCTTAGATACTTATCTAGATCCCTTCGACGTGCCATAGTAGTCATGAGAGCCTCTACCAACTGCTCTGCTGCTCTACCTACCTCAGGATGATCTGAGTAGGCCTCTATTCGTAAATAAGCTATGTGACTGGTCATATCTAAATGGTGTTCCTTAACGGTTCCCTATACCCATTACTCCTTCCCCAGCAGTCCTCTTAGTTAGTTCTTTAGCTATTAGCAATTTATAGCTATCGTAGTCTGTTATAGGCATGTTCTTTAAGAGCCATTAGACGTATTTCTACTGTGAGTTCTTCTATCTGGAATTTATCTCCAGAGCAGGGGGTTCTATTTCAATACATTCATCTGAGTATTGAGTAATTTAAGCCTAAAGATCTTAGGTTTTTTTTGTAGTGATGAGGGACGTTATAGAAGGGCGAATAACTATGTAGATTATAACAGCTCGTCAGGCATGTTTTAGCCTCAGAAAGCCTTAAATGGAATGTTTGAAAGTATTTCCCTAATCATCTTTCTTATGATAGAAATTATGATAGAAATGGGAGTTTATGAAATATCTCTGTTGAAAAGGCCTATAAATATAGGTTTTTTTAGTATGAAAAAGGGTAGATGGTGCCCAGGAGAGGACTTGAACCTCCACGCCCTTGCGAGCACTAGCACCTGAAGCTAGCGTGTCTACCAATTCCACCACCTGGGCCTTAGATGTGGACTGCACCTTGCGGCACGAGGAGCGCACTTTACCCATCCAGCACGCCCCTGTCAATCTGACTTTTGGTCAATAAAACCCTTTAATACCAGTCTCCGACCCGTACTTCGATACCGTCATCCACCAGCTCGGTAAACAGGGCAACATCGCTGCCGCGGTAGTGGTAGGGATAAACAATAGCGGGACGGAATGCATTAACGGCGGCAGCGGCCTGACCTTCGGTCATGGTGTAAGGCAGATTGAAACAAATGAAAGCCACATCAATATCTTCCAGCGCTCGCATTTCCGGAATATCTTCAGTGTCGCCACTTATATAGATATTCACGCCACCCATGCTGACCACATAGCCATTGCCCCTGCCCTTGTCATGAAACTGCAGACGATCCTCGGTCAGGTTGTACATGGGAACCGCCTTTACAGTGATGCCAAAACGCTCGGCGATGGAGCCATTGGCCAAAGACACCGCACGTTCCACCAGGCCTGCTGGCAACTGCGAGACCACGGCACCAGGGGCCATGATTTCAGCATTACTGACCACGCCTTGCAGGGTATTGCCATCCAGATGGTCGGCATGAATATCGGTAATCAGAATCATGTCCGGGCGCGGCAGGCCATCATAGGCGCCTACTCCCCCTACCGGGTCCACGTAGACAGTTTTGCCATTCCAGCTCATAACAAATGAGGCATGGGAAACCGGATGGATAACCAGGTCACCCTCACTGGTCGGAACGGTACTGCCGGTCAATAACTGTGCATTCACAGTGCTTGAGAGTGTCACTATTGCCAGCAAGGAAAACAGAGAAAATTTGATTTTCATAAAGCTACCCCAATATATTGAAATACAGGCTATAGAATTAGTCATAACTAATCAGAATTATTAAACACAGTCAAAGGGTAAACTTGCCCTGCCACTTCGTCAATGCACCGCTTGATTGCATCCCGACAAGGCGCGCCTTATATAGGCGCAGGTTTCGGGTGCTTGCGTGTATACTCTCACAATAAACAGTACTGTGTTGTTAACTCCCAGGAAATCAATGTCAAAGAACACCAATATCGACGATCCCCATGCCTCGCGCGAAGCTGCGAAGTATGACAATCCCATTCCCAGCCGCGAATATATTCTCGAGCATCTGGAAACACGCGGCGAACCCGGCGAGTTCAGTGTGCTGTGCAGGGAGCTCAAGCTGGAAAGCCCGGAAGACTGTGATGCGCTGAGCAAACGACTGAATGCCATGTGCCGTGCCGGTCAACTGATTTGCAGTCGGTCCGGCAGCTATGGTCTGGTCAACAAAATGGATCTGGTCAAGGGCCGGGTGATGGGACACAAGGACGGCTTTGGCTTCCTGATTCCCGAGGATGGCTCCTCCGATCTTTATCTGGGTCCGCGCCAGATGCAGAAAGTCTTTGATGGCGACATCATTCTGGCCCGCGTATCCGGCATTGACCGTCGCGGTCGCAAGGAAGGCAAGGTGGCGGAAATACTGACCCGCAAAAGCTCCCGTATTGTCGGACGCTTTTACAAGGAGGCCGGCGCCGGTGTCGTGGTTCCGCACAACAAACGAATTTCCCAGGAAGTGCTGATTTCCAAGAAACATCGCAAGGACGCCAAAGACGGTGACTTCGTGATGGTGGAAATTACCCGCTTTCCGGAGGGGCACCGCAAAGCCACGGGCGAAGTGGTTGAAGTGCTGGGTGATGTCACTACCCCGGGTATGGAAATCGATGTTGCCCTGCGTATGCACGAAATTCCCCATGAATGGCCACAGGGTATTGATCAGGAACTGGCGAGCTTGCCTGATGAGCCCAATGAACAGGATGCTCACTACCGCGCCGATTACCGCCAGTTGCCCTTCGTCACTATCGACGGCGAGGACGCCAAGGATTTCGATGATGCAGTGTACTGTGAAGCGAATAAAAATGGTGGCTGGACCTTATATGTCGCCATAGCCGATGTCAGTCATTATGTGCAGGTCAACTCCCTGCTGGATCAGGAAGCCCGCCTGCGCGGCAACTCGGTTTATTTCCCCGGTCACGTAGTGCCGATGCTGCCGGAAAAACTGTCCAATGGTTTGTGTTCGCTGCGTCCCAAGGTCGACCGCCTGGTGATGGTATGCAAGATGGCCATCAATACCGAAGGCGATATTACCGACTATGCCTTTTCCGAAGGGGTGATTCATTCCCACGCCCGCCTCACCTATACCGAAGTTGCTGCCATGGTGCAGCCCGCCAATACCGATTCGCAAAGTCACATACAGACATTATTAAAAGACAAGTATGCCGGCATCATTGATGATCTGGGCACGCTCTATGCGCTCTACAAAACCCTGCACGGGTCCCGGGAAAAACGCGGGGCACTGGATTTTGAAACCGTTGAAACGCGCATCGTCTTTACCGAAGACCGCAAGCTGGCGGAGATTCTTGAGGTGGAGCGTAATGATGCTCATCGCCTGATTGAGGAATGCATGCTGTGCGCCAATGTGTGTGCGGCCAAACTGTTACTGGGGGCCAAACTGCCTGCACTTTATCGTGTGCATGAAGGCCCCAACTCGGATCGGGTGGAAAACCTGTATGACTTTTTACGCGGCATCGGCATCGGCCTGGCGCGCAAGGAAAATCCCACTACCACGGATTACCAGGTCATCCTGAAACGTCTGGAAGAAAGGCCCGATCGACTGCTGCTGCAAACCATGGTGATTCGTTCCCTGATGCAGGCCAACTATGCACCGGAAAACGTCGGTCACTTCGGCCTTGGCTTTGATGCCTATACCCATTTCACCTCACCGATTCGCCGCTTTCCTGACCTTTTGGTGCATCGGGGTATTCGCCACCTGATTCGAAACTCTTCTGACGCCAGCATCAGGGCCCATCTGCACAAGGCTGAGGGTGCAAAGGTGATCGATAAAAACACCATCTATCCCTACACCACCAAGGATCTGGAAGCACTGGGCGGTGAGTTATCTGTGTGTGAGCGCCGCGCTGATTCTGCCAGCTACGATGTAATCGACTGGCTCAAGTGTGAATACATACAACAGCATATTGGCGATACCTTTGAAGGCACTATCATCTCTGTAATCAACTTCGGTATTTTCGTGGAACTGGATAATATCCATATTGAAGGCCTGGTTCATGTGACCGCCCTGCGCAACGATTATTACCATTTTGACTCAGTGGCCCACATCCTTACTGGCGAGCGCACCGGTGAGAGCTTCCATATGGGGGACCGGGTGCAGGTTCAGGTTTCGCGGGTCGACATGGATGAGCACAAGATTGACCTGCAACTATTGCAGGTTCTACAGCGCAATCGCAGTTCAGCTGCGCTTCCGCAACGGGAACGTACAAGTAGTAAAAAATCAGCCCCGGGTAAGAAACGCGGTCACGGCAAGTCCCATTCCGGAAAGAAAAATAGCGCTGGTGGAACTAATGCCGGCAACAAGAAAGGTTCTGGCAAGAAACCCCGCAGACAACGCAAAAAGAAATAGAGACGGTTACCCCTGATGAGCAAAATGGAAATGGTCTATGGCATCCACGCCGTAACCAGCCTGTTATCCCATAATCCTCAATCCGTTGCACAGCTTTATATACAGGCGGATCGCAAGGACAAGAAAGACAAGCGTCTGCAGGAAATCCTCGAGCGCGCCGAGCGTGCAGGCATTGCCATGGAAGTGTGTTCCCGTGCCGTGCTGGATGAAAAGTGTGGCCAGGTGCATCAGGGCGTGCTCGCCCTGTGCCACCCACTTAATCTGGAGCGCCATGAACAGGAACTGGATGGGCTGCTGGATAAACTGGAACAACCGCCCTTTCTGTTGGTTCTTGATGGCGTTACTGACCCCCATAATCTTGGCGCCTGCCTGCGCTCAGCCGAAGCCGCTGGCGTAAGCGCCGTAATTGTGCCAAAAGACAAGTCAGCCCAACTCACCCCCACCGTGCGCAAAGTAGCCTGCGGTGCAGCTGAAATTGTGCCATTTTTCAGCGTTACTAATCTGGTGCGCACGCTGCAGGCACTGCAAAAGCGGGGTATCTGGGTGTTTGGCGCCGCCGGCGAAGCCGAGCAATCCATCTATCAAGCCGATCTGAAAGGACCTGTTGCCCTGGTGCTTGGTTCCGAGGGTAACGGCCTGCGTCGCCTGACCCGTGAACACTGCGATGTGCTGGTCGCCATCCCCATGGCGGGGGAGGTCAGCAGCCTGAATGTATCGGTTTCCACCGGTATTTGTCTGTTTGAAGCCCTCAGGCAACGCTCGTGACCACAGATCTTGTTGCATAAGCCCTGCAAAACCAATAGAATGCGCGCTCTTTTGTGTACCGGAACCATTGTTTTCCGGATAAGAACTTAACTCCTTGTCTTACCGGAGTGCCCTGCAAACCAGGGATTGAAGTGCCTCAATGCACGCTACGGAAGACTGCCTAACCCATGGGGAGCAATTAATGCGCCACTACGAAATCGTATTTATGGTGCATCCCGACCAGTCCGACCAGGTCGGCGGGATGACCGAACGCTATTCAAAAATTGTCACTGATACCGGTGGCACCGTCCATCGTCTGGAAGATTGGGGTCGCCGTCAGTTGGCCTACCCGATCAACAAAATCCACAAAGCCCACTATATTCTAATGAATATTGAGTGTGCCCAGGAAGCTCTTGACGAAATCACTACTCTGTTCCGCTACAACGATGCAGTCCTGCGCAATATGGTTATCAAGCGCAAGGAAGCTGTGTCTGAAATGAGTGAAATCATGAAGCAGGAAAACGAGAGCCGTGAACGCAAGGCCCGTGCTACTGCTCGCATGCAGGAAGAAGAGTCACGTTACAACGCTCGCCAGGAAGAGTCAGATGACGATGATGATAACGATGAGGATGCTGACGACACTGTAGAAGATTTTGCTGACGACAACGCAGAAGCTGCTACTGAAGAAACAGCAGAAACAGCAGCTTCTGACGAAGAAGATGAAGAAAAAGCATCCTAAGCAAGAATAACCCGGAGAATACTCATGGCACGATTTTTCAGACGCCGCAAATACTGCAGATTCACCGCAGAAGGCATTGACCACATTGATTACAAGGATCTGGATACCCTGAAAGCCAATATTTCAGAAACCGGCAAGATTGTTCCTAGCCGAATTACTGGCACCAAGGCGAGATACCAGCGTCAGCTTGCAACCGCCATCAAGCGTGCACGCTACCTGGCTCTGATTCCGTATACAGATTCACACGAAGCTTAAAGAGGAAAAGGTCCGCTTGGACCTGAAACCCGGGGGGAGTTTATGCGCGGGTTAGCAGAATATGTAATGCTTGGACGCCGTCAGGCGATCATCATTGTTCTGTTATGCGGCTTCTTCCCCTTGCTGTACTTTTTCAGTGCAGCGATTGTTGCCCTGGTGACGTTACGCAAGGGTCGCAATGAAGGATTAATTGTCCTGCTATGGTCAATGTTACCGGCAGGCACATTGTGGGCCATGGGAGACAGTTCTCCCATGTTCCTGATGCTGGGGACATTTGCCCTGGCAGCAGTACTCAGGAAGACCGAGTCCTGGCAGTTCGCCATATTAGCGGCCTTGGCAGTGGGTCTTGTTACCCAGCTAAGCCTGATATTTCAACCGGAATATCTGGCCCTGGTGGAAAGTCTGGTTAGCGACGGCTTGCAAGAGCAGTTGAACCAGAGTGGTCAGACCGAGTACACAGTAGAGCAGATCGTTGATCTGCTGTTGAGTTTTTACGGCGCCTACCACGCCATCATGGTTATCGTTTGTTTGATGATAGCAAGATGGTGCCAGGCAGCCTTGTACAACCCGGGCGGGTTCAGGCAGGAGTTTCATAACCTGCGCTTTGACCCAAGGGTAATGGTAGTACTGCTGGGATTGATCCTGGTTGCATTGCTGGATATCCCGCCGCTTGATCTCTGGCTGCCGTTGCTTAGCATCGGGCCAATGATAGCGGGGCTGGCAATCGCCCATTACGCCGTGGCCAAAAAAGGTGGTGGCGTGATCTGGCTGGTGATGGTTTACCTGACGCTGTTAATGATGGCGCCGGCAATCATCATGCTGGGACTGGCAGACAGTGTACTGGACTTGCGAAAACGCCTGGACAACGCTGGCAAGCCCGGAGCATAAGACGTAACAGACGGGTAGCAACACCCTTTTATGAAAACAGCATTTTTTGAACAGAATTGAACAGGTATAACGAGGTATAAGATGGAAGTCATTTTATTAGAAAAGATGGGCAAAATCGGTGATGTGGGTGACCATGTGACTGTCAAGGCTGGCTATGCCCGCAATTATTTGTTTCCTTTTTCAAAGGCAATTCGTGCCACCAAGGCAAACATTGCCGAGTTTGAAGTGCGCAGGGAAGAACTGATGAAAGCTGCCGCTGAAAAAATGAAAGGTGAAGAAAAGCGCGCTGCACAGCTTGCCGGTATCTTGGTCACTATCGAAGTGAATGCCAGTGATGAAGGTAAACTTTATGGCTCTGTCGGCACCCGCGAAATCGCTGATGCAGCAACAGCCGGTGGTTTTGAAATCGACAAGAGTGAAGTCGATTTACCTGAAGGCGCCCTGCAGCATGTTGGACAGTACGATGTCACCATTATTTTGAGCCCGGAAGTGAGCACTGAAATCAAACTGGCCATCGTAGCCACTGGCTCTTCTCCGGACGGCATCATCGAAGTCGATGAAGAAGACTCGGAAGAAGTGCCTGATTCACCAGAAGCTGACTAAAAGCACTGGACCAGTTTAGTAATAAAGATTGGAAAAAATTGTTAGTAGTCCGGCATAACCGGATTAACGCAAGAACCCGGATTCAAAAGATCCGGGTTTTTTTTGCCCGTAATTTAACCCCGTAGACATTCCAGGCCCGTAGGTCGGATAAGCGAAGCGTCATCCGACGGGATCTGCCTGAGATTTCAATTCCCTTGCGTCGGATGACGGTCTGCGGCCTTATTCGACCTGCATGCTTGCGACTTTGCTTACTGATTAATCAATCGCGTTTCCCAGATCACCTGGGTATCCAGTGCATGGGAATAAATCACTTCACCGCCAAAGTTCGTTTTGTCAAAACCAAAGACCTCAAACAAGACCTCAAAACTGTCTGATTTTTCTTCCCCCAGAGTCTGCGCCAGTGAGCGCAATACCGCTGGCTGTGTGATCTGTTGGGAGGCATTGATAAGACCTTCATCACGCATTCCTGCCACCATCAGAAAATGGTTACCATTGGGAGCAGGAAAAGTGGATACCATGGCATAGTCCTGGAAGCTGTCGTCACCGGATAAGCCGGAACTACCAATATAGTAATCATTGCTTTCCAGATTAATCAGCTCGTCGTAGGTAGCCCCAATAGAAAGTCCTGAATCTGCAAACACCAGGTCAAATAGCGAATCTATTCCACTGAGATAACCCAGGTAGATAATATGGCTGCTGGCCAGGTCAGCGGTTTCCAGATCGGAAATCATTTTGACCCGAATGCTTGCTGCCTTGTCATGCAACATGGGCATAATTCGGGACATGGCATTGGCGATACTGACCGGGATATAACTCAGATCAAGGTTGTAATAATGGCTGGCTATCTCTGGATCCTCGGACTGCAGGCGTGCCAGATCATCGCTGGAGTTAATATTAAATTCGCGTACCATGCGCATCACATTGCCCGCCGCATCGGTCTCACCAAAAATATAGTAATCACCAATTACCAGCAGGATCGGCAAATCATCATCCAGAAAGGCCTGCCAGGGTTGCATGACCAGCACTGGCGCAGGTATTGATTGGCTGCTGCTCTGCTCTTCCTCGCCGGGCAGCAGGTTCAATAACAGCAATCCAATAACCAGAACCGCCAACCAGGGCGTCAATGACTGTCGATTGAGAACCTTACCAGTCACGCTCAGCTCTGGCTCGGGTTTTTTCTCGTTCAGGCTCGCCATGATCATGTACTGCCCTTTTGGAATATCGAGGCGGTATTTCTCTTTTACCCCCAGGTCCGAGTAATACAGCTCCAGCTTATTACGCAGATGATAAATATGAACGCGAACGATGGAATCCCTGGACACATCAAAGTCAGCTTCCTTGCCCAGCACATCCACCGCAATGGCAGCTTCCTTGGGCGATTTTCCGGTAATCGAACAGTCCACCAGATAACGCAGGATTGCCCCGTATTTCTTCGAACGCCCCAGCACACCACTATTAATGATGCGATCGGTCAACGCCAACAGTTCCTCGTTATCGATTTTGCTCATAGTTGTTGCTGCTTAATGATAGTTATGGGTAAAAAAATGGACTTTATCCTGAAGGCTGGCATTTTCACGTATTCTGCAATTAATTCAAGCAATTTATTAACGTTAAAAATAGCATCTCGTGGAAAAATTAACATTCCTGTTAACGTCTTTTAAACTGATATAAAACAGGCTATTACAATTAATGATCGGTCAACCCTGTCAATCTCGGTCACGCTTTACCCTGACATTTTCGTTCAGGCCGGCTCTTCTCTGTCAGGACACACTCAAGGACATTATTAACGTTAAAAAGCACATAAACCGTCTTGAAAGCAAACCCTGCAAAGTCATGTTTGTATACATCGACACTAGCGCTTTCTCACTTATGGCGGAGCTGACAATTCCAGGCCAATGTTTTTCATCGCCTCTGACAACAATCGCAAAACCCATTTTCTGGACAGTTTATGTATAGGATGTGTATGAATTGTGGGTAAGTTGTAGATAAGGTTGCCGATTTTTTTTCAGCGAAAATATCAATCCAATCAGGCTGAAAAATGATGTTCAGGTCTGTCTGATGGGTTAATATTGTCGGCCCGGTTGGTCATAAGCCGGGTCCTGTTTTCGAGACATTTTTTGACACACTTTATTACTTTTTTTATTAACGTCTATTAACAACAGCTTTAGATAAGCAGGACTTTTTCCAGACACCGGCATGGCAGAATCACCTTTCATCGATAACAAAAGAGCCGACGCTGGCGCACCTCGTGCCACCAGCCTGAAGCTGCCACCGCATTCCATCGATGCCGAACAGTCAGTGCTTGGTGCCCTGATGCTGGATAATTCTGCCTGGCATGATTTATCTGAAATTATTATTGCCGAGGATTTCTACCGCAAGGAACACTACCTGATATTTCAGGCCATGCAGCACCAGGCCGCAGAGGGCAATCCTGTTGACCTGGTGACCCTGTCAGAAGCACTGGATAACGCCAACAACCTGGAAAAGGTGGGCGGAGTGGATTACCTCGGTGAACTGGTGGAAAACTCTCCCAGCACAGCCAACATCCTGGCCTATGCCAACATCATTCGTGAACGCGCCATTCTGCGTAAACTGATCAGTGCCGCTAATGCAATCTCGGAAAATTCCTTCAATCCCGATGGGCGCGACAGTGCCGAGTTGCTCGACCTGGCGGAAAAACAGGTATTCAAGATTGCTGACGAACGACCACGGGACGGTGGTCCCCAGATTGTCGGACCAATTGTGGATTCCGCCCTGGCGCGAATTGACAAGCTGTTTGAAGCCAAGGGCAGCATTACCGGCTTGACCACGGGATTCAAGGCGCTGGATGAAATGACCTCCGGAATGCAAAAATCTGACCTGGTGATCGTAGCTGGCCGTCCCTCGATGGGTAAAACCAGTTTTGCCATGAATATGGTGGAAAGTGCCATCCTCAATACGGATAGCCCGATCGTCGTGTTCAGCCTCGAAATGCCAGCAGAAAGCCTGATCATGCGTATGCTGTCTTCTATAGGCAGGATCGATCAGACCCATATGCGCAACGGTCAGCTGGAAGAAGGTGACTGGGACAAGCTCACCAGCGCCGTGCATAAAATAAAGAACAAACCCCTGTTTATTGATGACACTGCCGGTCTCAGCCCCATGGAAATGCGTTCCCGTGCCCGTCGCATCTGGCGCGAACACGGACATCTGGGCATGATCATGGTGGATTACCTGCAGTTAATGCAGATAAAAGGTACCTCGGAAAGCCGTACTGGCGAAATCTCGGAAATTTCCCGCTCCCTTAAAACCATGGCGCGTGAATTTGACTGTCCGGTAGTTGCCCTGTCGCAGCTTAACCGCTCCCTGGAGCAGCGCCCCAATAAACGCCCGGTGATGTCGGACCTGCGTGAATCAGGGGCGATTGAGCAGGACGCCGATGTCATTATGTTTGTCTATCGTGATGAAGTGTATAACGAGGACTCGGAGCACAAAGGCGTGGCTGAAATCATTATCGGCAAACAACGTAATGGACCTATCGGCACCAAGCTGCTGAGCTTTATCGGCAAGTACACCCGTTTCGAAAATTACATGCCGATGAATGACGGTTTCGGCCATGGTGCCGGATCAGCACCTTCAGGATCCTATGGGCAGGCTGCCATGGCACCCTCAAGTTCGCCCAAGCCTCCCACCAATATTCCCTACGATGCTTTTGATGACTCACCGTTCGATGAGGATGACTAAGCGTGTTGAACCGGGTTCAGGCCAGCATTGACCTCAAAGCACTGCAACACAATTTCTCCATAGCACGCAGTCATAGCCGTCATAAAAACGCAGCCCGTGTTGCCGCTGTTATCAAGGCCAATGCCTATGGTCACGGCCTGGAGCAGGCGGCCAATGCCCTTGATGATGCTGACCTGTTTGGGGTCACCGATGTACGCGAAGCACTGACTCTGAAAAACAGCCGCGCCGACAAGCCAATTCTGGTTTTGCAGGGATTAATCCACGAGGATGATCTGAAACTGGTGGCGCAGCATAATTTTCAATTGGTGGTGCATTCAGCCAGTCAACTGGCCCACATTGATGACACACTTGGCCGCCTTACTTTGAAAGCACCGCTGACGCTGTGGCTGAAAATGGATTCGGGTATGGGTCGACTCGGCATAAGCCCGCAAGATTATGCTGCGGCTTACCGGGCCTTGCAGAGAAAGCCTTATATCGCCTCGGTGGTAATGATGACGCATTTGGCTAACTCCAGCATACCGGAGTCGGCCCTTAACACGCAGCAAATAGACGCGTTTCGACAACAGCAGGCGCAACTCCAGACGCCACTAAAGGAAGATGAGTGCATCACCAGTATTCCCAGTTCCTCCGGCATACTTTCCGGGCTGCCAGTAGAGTGTGACTGGGCCCGTCCCGGCATTATGTTATATGGCAGTTCTCCGTTTAATTTCAACGAGGAAAAATTACGTCGGGAACAATTTGATCTGCAGGCAGTGATGACCCTGCAGGCACGAATTATTGCCATCAAGGATTTAAAAAAAGGCGATAACGTGGGCTATTGCTCCCAGTTTATCTGCCCGAAAGATATGACCATAGGCATTGTCAGTATCGGCTATGCTGATGGTTATCCCAGCAATGCTCCCAATGGCACCCCGGTCATGGTTGGGGAGAAAAAAACCGGCACAGTGGGCCGCGTTTCCATGGATATGATTGGCGTTGATCTGAGCGAAATACCCGAAGCAAAAGTGGGAGACCTGGCTACCCTGTGGGGGAAGGAATTATCGCTTGATGAAGTGGCAGCGAGGACCGGCATCCTTTCCTATAATTTAACCTGCAGTGTCGCCAGACGTGTCAATTTTGAGTACAGCTAGATAATGGCCAAACAAAAAACAGCCTACGTCTGCAATGATTGCGGCGCCGAATACACCAAGTGGCAGGGCCAGTGTCTTGCCTGTCAGGAGTGGAATACGCTGACGCGCATTTTGCTGGGCCCGGCCAGTACCCCTTCAGCCCCTAAAAACTTTAAACGCAAAGGCATCAGCGGTGATGCCGGTGGACCATCCGCCAGCGTACAAACACTGGACAAAATTAATCTGGAAGAACAACCCCGCTTTACCACTACCGTCGGAGAATTTGATCGGGTGCTGGGTGGTGGACTGGTCCCGGGTTCAGCGGTTTTGATGGGGGGTAATCCCGGAGCCGGTAAAAGTACCCTGTTGTTACAAATCATGTGCCAGATGTCGCAGGCGGTTGATGCCCTCTATGTGACCGGTGAGGAAAGCCTGCAGCAGGTAGGGATGCGCGCCAAACGCCTTGGCCTGCCTACTGACAAACTGAAAATGCTGACAGAAACCAATATCGAGGAAATCACACGTGTTGCCGAAGAATGCCAGCCAAAAATTATCGTTATCGACTCCATCCAGGTGATGCATTCCGCCGACGTGGCCTCTGCCCCCGGCAGTGTCAGCCAGGTGCGCGAATGCGCGGCTTATCTGATCCAGTATGCCAAGCAAACCGGCACTGCCCTGTTTCTGGTGGGTCATGTCACCAAAGACGGAAATCTGGCGGGGCCTAAAGTACTCGAACATATGATCGACTGTTTCATGATGCTGGAAGGCAACGACGATAGTCGCTTTCGTACCCTGAGAGGCCAGAAAAACCGCTTTGGCGCGGTTAATGAGCTGGGCGTGTTTGCGATGACTGAAACCGGCCTGAAGGAAGTAAAAAATCCCTCTGCTATTTTCCTGGCCCGTACCGAGGAAGTGTCACCGGGCAGTCTTGTTGTTGTATTGTGGGAAGGCACGCGCCCGCTGCTGGTTGAAATCCAGGCGCTGGTGGACGCCAGCCAGTATGGTAATCCGCGTCGCATCGCGGTGGGACTGGATCAAAATCGTGTTGCCATGTTGCTGGCAGTGCTGCATCGCCATGGCGGATTATTTATGGCCGACCAGGATGTGTTTGTGAACGTGGTGGGTGGCGTCAAGGTTGCAGAAACCAGCGCCGACCTGGCTCTGATTCTCGCTATTGTTTCCAGCTTCAAGGACACCGCCCTGCCCCGGGAACTGGTAGTGTTTGGGGAAGTAGGCCTTGCCGGTGAAATTCGTCCCGTGCCCAGTGGCCAGGAGCGACTGCAGGAAGCTGCCAAACATGGTTTTACCCGCGCCATTGTGCCCAAAGCCAATGCGCCGAAGAAACCCATCCCTGGCATGAAAGTCATTGCGGTCAGCAAACTCAGTGAAGCAATCGAGGCCCTGTAAATGAGTTCTTCACTGATTCCAGAACGCCCTTTACTGATCTCTCCGACCCTGGCCGCCACCATTGGTCTGGAAGAAACCGTCATGCTGCATGTACTGAGCGAAATGAAACTGCGTTTGCCGGTTACCCTGCGCGACAACCTGCGCTGGCTCGAGGTGAATCTGGAAACCCTTTCCGATGCCATGCCGTTCTGGAATATTGCCGATATCATGCGTATCCAGCAAAGCCTGCTGGAAAAAGGACTGGTTCAGGTGGACGGTGGTGACAGTCAAAAAGGCTATTTCAAGATTGCGATTAATGAAACCGGACTCAGCAGGAAAACCGCCGGCGCTGAATCCTCTGCTGCCGCGGGGACAAAAAATCAGCCCCCGGGTGCTGCTCATGCTTTACCCTCACATGCTTCAACGCCAAAAGTTTCACTGGCACAAACAGCAGCATCTAAAGCACCACCGGCTAACCCTTTTCATCAGACACCGAGTAGCGGCAAGGCCTCACAGATTCCTGACCACTGGCAGCCCAGTGAAGATCTTTATCAGCTTTGCAGTAGACGCAATATTCCCAGAGATTTTATTGATGAGCATGTCAGGCTGTTTGTTATCAGCCAGCAGGAAAGACGCAAGGCACAGTATTCATGGCATAACACCTTCTATAAATACATCCTGCGGGAATGGGAACTTAGTCGCAGCCATCGTGGCCTGAAGGAACTGGAAGCCAATATGTCAGCTGACTGGCAACCCAGTGATGATGCCTTCAGTATCCTTGAGCATGCCGGCATCAGTCATCCATTTATAGAAGATGCGGTCCCGGAGTTTGTTCTCTACTGGCGTGAAACCGGCTTGAAAACCAGCACCTGGAATACCAAGTTTATCGCCCATGTGCGCAGACAATGGGCAAAATATGAAGCCGCGCTGGAACACGACGCAACGCCAAAAATTATTCCTGATAATTATCAGCCCAGTGAAGAAGTGTATGAAGTGCTGGCTATGGCAAATATTGACGAGAGCTTTGCCCGCGAACATATCCCCGAATTTATTTTGTACTGGAAAGAACGCAAGGAAGTTGCCGTCTCCTGGCATACGAAATTCCTGCAGCATATAAAGTACAAGTGGTCGCACCGGGAGAGCAATGAAGAAGATTTTATTGATCGGGTAACAGATCGATCCTGGGCTAATTAACAGCTGAAACTGCAGCAGCAATAATCATCAGCGACGCCTGGACTTTAAAGTCCAAGCTCGGACAAACCCGGATGATCCTTCGGCCTTGGACCGAATTCCCAGTGAAACAACCTGTCTGACTCTGCAATGGCCAGATCATTAATAGACGCACGCCTGACTTTCATCAGTCCGTTTTCATCGAACTCCCAATTTTCGTTGCCATAGGAGCGATACCACTGCCCGGCATCATCATGCCACTCATAGGCAAAACGCACCGCAATACGATTATCCGTAAATGCCCATAGCTCCTTGATCAATCGATAGTCTTTTTCTTTTTCCCATTTGCGGGTAAGAAAATCGACAATTTCTGCACGGCCACTGAGAAATTCCGAACGGTTTCGCCACTGGCTATCAATGGTATATGCCAGAGAAACTTTTTCTGGGTTGCGATTATTCCAGCCATCTTCAGCGGCCTGCACTTTTTGTATCGCCGTGGCTTCAGTGAATGGGGGTAATGGGGGGCGTTGTTCGGTCATTGTTATTTCCAGGAAAAATTCTCAAGTTAAGTTTATAGATAAAGTTGCAAGTCTCAAGCCTCAAGCAGGCGACCAAAGGTCGCCCCGTCGGATGCGTCCCTGCGGTCCTTATCCGACCTACAGAAACCATTGAAGCCTGAAAGTGTGGTTGCTTGCCTCTTGCGACTTGTAACTTGTAACTCTCATTAAAAGCGCAAGCATGAATATTTAGGTATACTGCGCCGCTCTTATGAATGAGAAAAAAATTACACATTCCCGATTTCAAATCACCCTGGTGCTGGTGCTCGCTTTTCTCAGCGGCTTTATCATTATGGCAATAGAACTGCTGGGTGGACGCATTCTGGCGCCCTACTTTGGCAGCTCGATTTTTGTCTGGGGCAGTATCATCACCGTGTTCATGCTGTCTTTATCTATTGGTTATCTGTGTGGCGGAAAATTATCCCTGCTTAAACCTGACCTGAGACTTTATGGCAGCTTTTTTGTCGGTGCGGCCATATTACTCCTGCCACTGGTCTTTGCCGGTAATGAAATAATGGAAGCGGTTTTTCTGCGCATTGAAGACCCCCGTTATGGCTCATTGGTGGTATCCATGCTGTTGTTCTTTTTGCCCACGGCCATCATGGGCATGATTGCACCCTATTCTGTCAGACTGCTGGTGATCTCCACCGATGGCAGCGGTCATGTCGCCGGCAAGCTGTATTTTATTTCTACCCTTGGCAGTGCACTGGGTACGCTGGCAACATCCTTCTACCTGGTACTGTGGTTCGAGGTGAACCAGATACTCGTTACCATGTGCATGGCTCTGCTTTGCGCCGGCTTTGTTGCTATTATGACCGGCATCAGGAATATGCAAAGCCAGACCATTGACCTCAATGACAACGCCAAATGATCACCATAGACGGACATAAATTTCGGTGCAGGCAATCGCTATGGCGCTATCTCAAGGCCGAAGTCCTGATTGTGCTGGCCATCGCCCTGATTATTTTTGCCAAAGACCTGCTGGCCCAAAGTGGTATTCGCTATATCCATCAGGAACGCTCGCTCTATCGCAATATTCTGGTGACGGAAGATTCGCAGCGTCGCTGTCTGCGTTTCACCATTACCAGCCGAAGTGGCCAGAACCAGAGTTGCCGTTATCTGGACAAGCCCGTTGAGCTGGTATTTCCCTATGCCAAGATGACCCTCTCCAGTTTGCTGGTACAAAGCAATCCTCAGCGCATTCTTATAGTCGGGCTTGGTGGTGGTACCTTATCCGATACTTACAGCCAGCTATTTCCCGAAGCGGAAATTGTGATTTCAGAAATTGATGATGCTGTAGTGCGTGTCGCACAAGAATATTTTGGCTTTCAGGAAACCGACAAAATCAGTGTTGATGTGGGTGATGCCAGGGTCTTTATAAAACGCGCCGGACTGCGTGGCGAGAAATATGATCTGGTGATACTTGATGCCTTTAATGGCGAATATATTCCTGAGCATCTGATGACGGTGGAATTCCTGGAAGAGGTAAAGCGCTTATTGCCGGATGACGGCATGGTTGTCGCCAATACCTTTTCTACCAGCCGCCTGTATGCTGCAGAATCCAATACCTACCGCGAGGTGTTTGGAGAAATTTATAATTTGCGCATGAGCGGTACCGGCAATCGCGTTATCATCGCCTCCATACAATCCCTGCCTGATACCGACTTACTGGAATCTCGCGCACCGGCTTTCAGGGCATTACTGGAACCGTTTGGCATGGATGTAACTGAGTACCCACGGGTCATGAGTAAAGAAGTCAGCTGGGATACCAGTGAACGCATTCTCACTGACCAGTATTCCCCTGCCAACCTGCTGAATAATTAAATAAACCGCTGAGCCTTCTCAATTGAAAGGGCCAGGTCCCGTGACGTTTACTTCTTTTTCCTGTTACTTTTACTGGTCGTTCCCCACAGTGTTGCCACCGCGCGGTCGCTACCGAGCAAGCCAACAATAAGACAAACACCACCCACTGCCAGAAAAACAATTATTGGCAGAAAGGCCGAAAAATCCCCTTTGGCAATGGAGAAATAAAGGGAACCTGCGGAAAGGCCGGAGAATAATAAGCCCACTACCAGCAATATGGTACGGCTTGACGACTTGTAGGAATAAGGTCCGTCGCCCTTCTCAAAGCGTTCGAGCACAAACCAGAATAGTCGGGTAAAAAATTGTTTCATTTGTTGTCTGCTTTCTATTGAACGGCATAAACAGGGCTCTGCAGGGCCGTTTCAGGTCTGTAAAAATTTTTAAATCCTTGTGATCCAGCTCATCAAGGCACGCGTAGAAAATACCATAGACACCAAAAAATCAACGTAATAGTTAAGTAGAGCAAGGTCTCTGGTTGATTTCTGACTATAGTTTATCCCTAGCACGTCCCCCTCGCCTCGAACCCTATCGGGGCTTTTTTTTGCCTGCTGAAAAGCCTTCAGCTGGATGGACGGGACGTTTTAAAGAAATGTTCACGGTAGTATCGTAATTCATCAATGGAATCGCGAATATCCTCCAGCGCCTTGTGCGAACTTTCTTTTTTCAGGCCATCAGCAATATCCGGCCGCCAGCGTTTGGCCAACTCCTTGACGGAGCTTACATCCAGGTTGCGATAATGAAAGAACGCCTCCAGGGTAGGCATGTAGCGCGCAAGAAAACGTCGATCCTGGCAGATACTGTTACCACACATGGGTGAAAATCCGCGCTCGCAATATTGCGCAAGAAATTTGATGGTTGCCTGTTCCGCTTCACTCTCATTATTGGGACTCAGACGCACCCGCTCTATTAAACCGGAGGCCCCATGATGTCGCTTGTTCCAGTCATCCATCCCTTCGATATAACTCTCAGGTTGGTGAATGGCAAGCACAGGTCCTTCATCAATAATCTGCAGGTCGGTATTGGTAATGATAGTGGCAATTTCAATGATCCGGTCACTTTCCGGGATCAGGCCCGTCATTTCCAGGTCAATCCAGATGAGATGCTGCTTTTTATCCATTATTTACTTGATGCGGGTCGTTAAAAGTTGAAGGATTGTAACAAAGGCCCTGATAATATGCCTTATGAAAAAGAAGCAGCTTAATCGCCGTCAATTATGGCGAATTCAAAAAATGCAGGATGTGTATGCCCAGCGAGCTGCAAAAAAACAGGCAAAAATTGAAGAGTCGCTGAATAACGCAGCCCTGGGCGAAGAGCGCAAGGGCATCGTTATTTCCAACTTTGGTCAGCAACTGGATATCGAAGCCCTTGATGGCGAAAACCAGGGCGAGATTTATCGCTGCTTTCAACGCTCCAATATCGAATCCCTGGTCACCGGTGATTATGTTATCTGGCAGGAAGGGGATCCGGTGGGCGTCATTATCGCCGTTTTACCGCGCGAGAACTTTCTTGAGCGTCCCTCCAGCCTCGGAGAACTCAGACCTGTTGCGGCCAATATCGACCAGATCATTATTGTTATTGCTCCATTGCCCGAACCTCATGCCAACCTGATCGACCGCTACCTGGTCGCAGCAGAACATTACCAGCTGTCTCCCGTTTTACTGATGAACAAGTCTGACCTGCTGGATGACAACAATCGCCGCGAGATGGAAGAGCTGCTGTCGATATACCGCGATATCGATTATCCGGTACTCTGTGTGTCCTCCAAAACCGGTGCTGGAATGGAGGAGCTGAAAACACTACTGGATGACAAGACTTCAGTTTTTGTCGGCCAGTCCGGTGTAGGTAAATCAGCCATGATCAACCGCTTGCTGCCGGCAGCCAACACCCAGATCGGGGCGTTGTCCGAAGCCAGGGACAAAGGCAGACATACCACCACTTCGGCACGTCTTTATCACTTTACTGAAGGCGGTGACCTTATTGATTCACCGGGTATTCGCGAGTTTCATCTTGAGCACCTGGACAAGGAAACCCTGCTCAATGGTTTTCTCGAATTTCGTCCCTTCCTGGGTCACTGTAAATTCCGCGATTGCCAACATGACAAGGAGCCTGGCTGCAGACTGAAACAGGCTATTGAGGATCATCAAATCAACCCGCTACGCATGAACAGCTTTCGCCATATCCTGCAAACTCTCGACAGCTGACAATCACAAACCAAACTTCATAAACACATAGCCGTTAGTTATGCCTTAAACCCGCAACAGGCATTTTATCTTTAAGCGCTGAATCAGTTAGAATTCAGATTCCTTCCAATCAACCGTTGTAAACCCCTCATGCCAACAGATTTAGACCTGGTCATTGAACCGGACACCCTCGCTGCAGTTCTGGGCAATAAAAACCTGCTTATCATCGATGTCAGTCAAGCAAGTACCTATGCCCAGATTCATGTGCCGGGGGCAGTACATGTCAATCCAACAGAACTGGTGCGCGGCACACCACCGGTACCGGGAAAACTGCCCGGTAAAGACCAGCTTGAGGCGCTGTTTTCCCGCATTGGCTACACGCCTGACAAGCATATTGTCGTCTATGATGATGAAGGTGGTGGCTGGGCGGGTCGTTTTATCTGGACTCTGGACAT
>Ga0181597_10002015_pt1 | contig 22400 bp, 20 predicted proteins | sample 041ome_5_FD_148647 | JGI IMG/M metagenome (GOLD analysis project Ga0181597, IMG submission 148647) | Coastal salt marsh microbial communities from the Groves Creek Marsh, Skidaway Island, Georgia - 041403US metaG (spades assembly) | ecosystem: Environmental > Aquatic > Marine > Intertidal zone...
TAAGTGCGGCAAATGATGTGTCTGCGATGGCATGAATGATCATCCCAAATACGGCAACTATAAAAATTTTTTTATATAGCCTGGTGCGTCCCAATAGCCTCTTGTAAAGCTGGAAACCGTTATTGTCATTATGTTTCATTTTAATTTTTGAGATATGAAGATATTTCCTTATGATACATGATATTATTTAAGCAATAAAATATACATACAATTATTTCTAAATATAGTTCTGAATAATGAAAAAATTTTTCAAAGATAATTTACCAAAACCAGAAGATCTCAAGAAATATAGAGCTCTGAATGTGCTTGGTAACTCTATTTTTGAGAGAGAGCTCTGGTCTATAAATAGACATACGTTATCAAAGGCTGTTGCAATAGGTCTTTTTTGGGGATGGATGCCAATGTTTTTTCAAATGATCCCTGCTGCATTTTGTGCAGTATACTTTAGAGCAAATCTACCCTTATCGTTAGCTGGTGTATGGATTAGTAATCCAATAACAATGCCTCCAATGATGTATTTAGGTTATGAATTTGGAAATTTTATACTTGGAATTGACCCTCTCTTTAATCAATTTGAGGCGAGTATAGACTGGATATTAAGTGTTTTCTCTTTAATATGGGAACCATTATTAGTAGGAACTATGATTATTGGAATATCATCAGCAATACTAGGATTTATAGGAATACATTTATTTTGGAAAATTGTAGCTTACAGAAAGCTCAGAAAAATTAAGAAATTCTCTAAATAAGTTTTCCATCTACAATCACTTTTCTGTTATTAAGTAATGAAAGTATAGTTTCATCATGTGAAACAGTTATTAGAGTAACTTGGTTATCTCTACAAATATCAACCAAAGTACTTATAATTGACGTAGATGAATCTTTATCTAAATTACCAGTTGGTTCATCAGCCAATATAACTCTAGAATTCATTGCTAATGCTCTTGCAATTCCAACTCTCTGCGATTCGCCACCAGATAAGTTAGTTATAGGATAATATTTAGTATAAGTGAGATTAACTGTTTCAAGTGATTTCATTGCATATTTTTCAGAATCTTTCTTTGTATATCCCTTATATCTTAGAGGTAAAGTTATATTTTCAATGACATTAAAATCATTTAATAAATTATTTGATTGAAATATCAGTGATAAATTTTTTAATCTAAATTTGATTTTCTCATTATTTGATAATTCTGAAAAACATATGTTATCAAAATAAATAACACCATCATCAGGCTTATCTAAACCAGAAAGAAGATTCAATAGTGTTGATTTTCCTGTACCTGATGGGCCAGATATAGATAAAGAGCTGCCTTTATCAAGGGTAAATGATAAATCATTAAGCACGTTTCTTTTTTTAGTACTCCCTACTTCATATGATTTTGAAATATTTTTACAAGTAATCTTCATATATTGAGAGATTGAATAGGTAGTTTTCTAGAAGCTTTTATTGCTGGATATATCGAAGATAGTAAAACTAATAATACTGCTATCGATACAATATTATAGATATCAGTTTTTAGTATTATATGTGGAACTTTGTCTAAATGATAAATGTCAGGCGATATTATAGAGATATTAAAAATACTCTCCAGAAAGATAACAATTTCATTTATGTTAATTGATAATAGTAATCCAAGAATTACTCCTAATGAAATACCAAGTAATCCAATAATCATTCCTTGTATAAGAAATATTGATCTAATGGTGCTACTTGTCAAGCCAATTGACATTAAAATAGCTATATCCTTTTGTTTATTCATAACTAGAAGTGACAAAGATGAAATAATATTAAATGCAGCAATTGCAATTATTAAAGTGAGTATTATGAACATCACTCTTTTTTCATTATTTATGGCTTGAAAAAGAGCATTGTGAGTTTCTGTCCAGTTGCTAGTAATTAATGAATAGGAATGAAATAAATCTTTAGAAACATAAGATGCTTTCAGTGCATCTTTAAGCCTTAACTTGATATATGAAAAATCTTCAGCTGATATATAATTAGATTTATTTCCATACACAAATCTTGCATTGTACTCATTAATACCTGAATCAAAAATACCCCTCACAGTCATGATATTATTTTTAAAGTTTTTTTTATAATTAACGATTGATATTTTATCACCAACAGAAATGTTTAAATTTTTTGCTAAAACAGCTCCTATTATTACATCAGATGCTTCTTTAAGTGTGAAATCTCCCATGATAATCATGTCTGCTATATTAGATGTAAGTTTTTCTTGGTAACTTGATATGCTATTAAAGATAATAGGATAGTTACTAACTGAATCTGATGAAATTAATTCCTCATCTCTATTAACAAACGAATAAGACACAATGTCTTCATGAGATTCAATCATTGATATTATCTGTTCGGGTGTAAAGTTATTATGTGGGTAAATATTAACATGTGACGTAATGCCTAATATTTTATCCCTTAGTTCTTTTTCAAACCCGTTCATTACTGATAGAACAGTAATTAGAATCGCTACACCCAACATTAATCCTATAATTGATACTTTTGAAATTATAGAAATAAATGATAAATTATAACGTGAAAATAAAAAACGATATGCTATGAACAAATTCATAGCTACACTATAGCAAATCTTCACATAAAAATGACAATGTTAGATATTAAATTATTTGCTGATTATGAGTCAAAACATATTATTATGACATATCCGTCAATGCACACTAATTTGAAATATTATAACGATATAAAGAATGTATATATAAATTTATCAAATATTTTATCTGAGAATAATATTCTTCAGAGCTTTATTGTCCCAAAAGACTTTAAAAAATCAGCATCATTTCTTGATGAATTAAGTCAACATATAAACATTATAAAATATGATTGTGATGATATATGGATCAGAGATTATCATCCTAAAATTTATCAGAAGAATAAAACTAAACACAAACTAGACTTCGAATATAATGCTTATGGAGAAAAATATCCTTATAAGAGAGACAATTATTTTAAAAATATATTGAAACAGTATAATACTGAGTTTGATTTAAATGACATTGTACTTGAGGGGGGCAATTTAGAATTCTCAAGAAAAGGTGTAGCAATATCTAATGCAAAATGTTTAAAAAAAAATAATCATAAATATTCGATTCAAAAGGTTTTAGATAAATTGCATTTTATAAAAAATAAATTACCTTTTAATGAGTTTCATACGATTGAAATAGACAACATACATGGTGATGATACCAATGGGCATATCGATAATCTTGTAAGGTTTATCGATGATGAGAATATATTATATTTTGCATCAGACGACAAACAATATATTAATTTTGATATAGCAAAAGAATTGGAACATCAATTGATGATAATAAAAAGAAAAAGCAAGATTATCAAAAATATATTTCCACTATTTCATAATGAAGAAGATACCTTTATATATAATAATACCTATTATCCATACTCTAAATTAAATTTTATCGTTACAACAAATTGTATTATTTTTCCATCTATAAAAAATAATGAATCATATTTATCAAGTTGGATGAATAAGATAGTATCGAGAAAGAAAAAATATAATATTAATTGTGAAGCTACTTTGATTGAAAATGGAGGGCTGCATTGTTTAAGCGCAAATATTTAGATTTAGTTATCTTACAGTACAAGCCTGTTTCAGATCAAATTATGAATATTGAACACATAGATTATTTACTAAATAAGTACATGGTAAAAAAACATGCGTGCGTCATCTGTCCTGAATTATCACTTCAGAATTATTTTTGTATTACTAAAGATGTAAATAATTTTAAACATGCTATTTCTATAAACTCAAAAACAATTACATTATTAAAAAGAATTAGTAATAAGTATAAAATTTATCTATGTGTAACAATTTTTGAGAAATCTAAAGATAAATATTACAACACGGCAGTCATAATTAATCCTCAAGGGAAAATAATAAAAAAATATAGAAAGAAAAATATTCCTTCAGAGATATGTTATGAGGAGAGATATTATTTTGATAATCCAAAAAATGATTATCAATTCTTCTCTATTCATGACTTTAGGATTGGAATATTGGTATGCTGGGATCAATGGCACTCTAATGCTTATCAAAAGCTTAAAAAGAAAAAAATTGACTGCATTATCTGTCCTACAGCTATCGGAACATGTAAATATAAAAATACTGAAATTAAAATTGCAAATGAAAAAAAGAAATGGATAAATGTTATTGAAGCTAACAGCTTAATGATAAATACACCCGTTGTTATGGTGAATCGTATTGGTCTAGAAAAACAAGATAAAAAAGAAATTAATTTTTGGGGAATGAGCTTTATAACCAATGCGCATGGAACTAGATATGTAAAGAGCGCTAATAGAGCGTGTGTAATTAAGCAAAGGATATATAAAAAAGATACTATTTTGGCAAAAAAAATGTGGAATTTCAGTGATATTGGCTAAAAGAGACGAATATGAAGTAATAAAAACATGTCAAAATTTCTTGATAGAGATTATAATATGTGACAGAACAATTAGTTCTTTAAATCATGGAGGGAAAATATGAGGATAAATTTGATAATGCTGATGCTAGCTTTGACAGTTATGTCAGTATCTCAACCATCATACAGTGAAACTATCTCGCAAGTAAAAATAATTTTTGCTGATGATGATAGCGAAAAGCCTGCAGATGAAGAACCAGATTGCGAATAATTAATTGGGAGGAGATATGTTAAAAATAAATAATTTTTTTTCAGTTGTAATATTCTCTCTAGTCTTAGTATCGTTTACTGCATTAGCAGGTAAACCAGTAGCCATATCTAAGGCAGATGGACCAAATTCATTAGAGCTAGGTTTATCTGTTTCTGTTGGTGATCATAAGATTATGAGAAATCAAGATAATACTGCAACTGTAAATCCTGCTTTTGCCAAAACATCTAGACCGTGTCCACCATTTTGCATTCAACCAATGCAACTTAGACCTGGTATAGAAACAATTGGTGAACAGGAAATCATTCACTATGCTGTAATGATGTCTAAGGGTGAAAAAATGCCAGATGGATCTGATATTATGATTATAGATTCTAGAACACCTGACTGGGTTGCAAAAGGAACAATACCAGGAGCTGTTAATCTACCTTGGACTCTTTTAAGCGAAAGAAAAGGTGCTGATCCATTATCTATTGCTGAAGTTATGACAACTAAATTTGGGGCTAAGGAACAAAATGGTTTATTTTATTTTGATAGCGCTAAAACGCTAGTAATGTTTTGCAATGGCATGTGGTGTGGTCAATCACCAAATAACATTAAAAGTTTATTAAAATACGGTTATCCAGCGAACAAAATCAAATGGTATCGTGGTGGTATGCAAAACTGGGAAAATCTTGGTTTTAATACTGTAAAATAAAAAAAATAACATAATATTTTAAGCAGCACATATATTGTGCTGCTTTTTTTTGAGTTTATTCTTATGGCTTTATTATCAAAGGGTATAAATATAATAAAAAATCTTTCGGGATCATCTTATTTACTTGAGATTGATAAGCTAAGCGCTAAGTATCAATATGTGGTAGTAATCTTAGATAATAATCATCAATTAGATAATATAGCTTACGAATTAAATTGTATCTTCAAAAATAAAAAGATTCTAAAGTTTCCAAGTCATGAAAATGAGTATTATGAAAGTTCACCAGTAAATCATGGAATTATTAAAAATAGATTAAATTGTTTGATAGACCTCGATCAAAAAAAAGAGTCAAAAAGAATTATTTTAACAACGTATAAATCTATTTTTAATAAGATACCTGATATTAATAATTCCTGTGCTTCATGGTCATTAATAAATAAGAAATCAAATTATGCAGATATTTTATCAACATTAAAAAAATATAATTATATAAAAGTAGGTAAAGTTGAAGAATCAGGACAATACAGACAAACAGGTTCAATTATAGATTTCTTTTCAGTAACGAATGAGAGGCCTATTAGGATTAATTTTTATGGTGAAGATATTGAGACATTAAAAGAATTCGATTTAATAACACAACTATCTGAAGAAGAAGTAGCTAGCACTTATATTAGTACTACGGGCTTGTATCATCTTACAAATGAAAATATAGATATTTATAAGAAATATATATCAATTTTATTTAATGATGAATATGAAGATGACTTAGAATATGACAATATTGTAAATCATCGTGACAATAGTAATATTCAAAACATAATACCATTATTTTATAAAGAAACTTATTCCTTCCTATCTTTAATAAAGAATAGTTTTGCATGTTTTATTGAGAAAGATATTTTTGAGGAATTGAATGATGAAAACCAAACTATGAATAATATTTATAATATTGAATCTAAGCTGAGATACATCTTAGATCCAAATAGTTTATTGATAAATAAATCTACCATCAAAGAGATTTTAGAAAATAATTATTTTTATTTAACCTCAGATAGTCATGATGGGAAGAATACTATCAAATCTGCATACACACCTCTTCCTCTTGTAAGCATCAATTATAATTATAAGAATCCCTTCACTAATTTTGAAAATGTTTTTAATACATCTTCATATAACTTTATTTTATTCATCAAAAGGGATGATAATTTTAAAACTATAACTAATTATTTAGATTCAAAAAAAATAGATTATATACAAGTTGAAAATATAAAAAATACTGATAAAAGAATACAAATAATTAGAGCTGATATAAATCAAGGCTTCATTGATAACAATACTAAACAAGTATATGTAAGTTCAAATGATTTATTTGGTCTAATAAAAACCAGAATTAATAAGAACAAGACAATAAAATCTATTATTATCGATAATCTTACTGATTTAAAAGTCAACGAGTTAATAGTCCATCAAGAACATGGAATTGGCAGATATAAGGGACTCATAACAATGGATATAGAAAATAAGATTGTAGAATTAATCAAGATTGAATATGCAGATAATAACAATCTTTATATACCAGTTACTTCTATTTCATTAATTCAAAAATATATTGGGAATGTTGGTCTAAACACTAAATTAGCTTCACTAGGCTCAGACAGATGGATAAAAATTAAACAAAGAGCTAAAAAGAAAATTGAAGATATAGCGGCAAATCTTCTTCTTGTACAAGCGAAAAGAGAACTAAATAAAGGTTTTAAGTATACATTTGATGTTAATAATTATGAGAAGTTTTGCAAAATGTTCCCGTATATTGAAACAGACGATCAATTGAATTGTATTAATGATGTTATTAGTGACATGTGTTCACTAAGATCGATGGATAGAGTTATTTGTGGTGATGTTGGCTTTGGAAAAACAGAGGTCATACTTAGGGCTGCACATATAGCAGTATCAAACTCTAAGCAAGTAATTATATTAGTACCCACAACAATACTTGCAAAACAACATTATCAGACGTTTAAAACAAGATTTAGTAATTATAATATAAATATAAGTTTGTTAACCAGAGTATTATCGACAGTTGATAAAAAAGGTGTTTTGGAAGATATTGATAATGGAAATACTCATATAGTTATAGGTACGCATGCTTTGTTAAATAAAAATATTACATATCATAACTTAGGTTTACTTATAATTGATGAAGAGCATAAATTTGGCGTGAAACATAAAGAAATTATTAAAACTATAAAAGAAGAAATAGATGTGCTATCTCTGACAGCTACTCCTATACCTAGAACTTTAAATGCAGCTTTATCTGAAATAAAGGATATGAGTATCATCAATACAGCTCCTGTTGGTAGAAAGAATATTGAAACTAATATAATCACTAAAACAAAAGATGATTTGCATAAATATATCACTCGTGAAATTAATAGAGGCGGACAGATATTGTACATACATAATAATATCGAATCAATGAGTGATGAGATTAACATATTAAAAGAAATAGATTGTAACTATAGGGTAGAAAAGGTTCATGGTAGATTAAAAAATAGTGATATAGAAAATATAATGAATAGATTCATAAATGAAGAAATTGATATTTTAGTGTGTACAAGCATTGTAGAAAGCGGCCTAGATATGACAAATGTTAATTCAATTATTATAAATGATGCTCAAAACTTTGGATTATCACAACTACATCAAATAAGAGGACGCGTAGGAAGAAGCGCTAGACAAGCTTATGCGGGTTTAATATTATGTGATGAAAAAAAAATGACAAAAGAAGCGCATAGAAGAATAGATGCTTTTGTCAAGACGGAAAGTCTAGCTGGTGGTCTTGATATTGCCGGACATGATTTAGATATAAGAGGTGCCGGTGAAATTTTAGGCGAAGAACAGAGCGGTCAAATACTAGAAATTGGATATGGTATGTATACATCAATGTTATCCAGAGCTATAAATCAATTAAAAAATAACGAAGAGATAATAAAGAAACAACATGTTGAAGTAGATGCTTATATATCTACTCTTATACCTCAAGAGTATATTGAAGATATTTTTTTACGATTAGAATATTATAGTGAGATTTCAAATGCTCAGAATGAGCATGAGTTGAATCAGATTAATAGTAAACTATTGGATATTTATGGCCCTATACCTGAATACTTAGATAATTTAATGAATTTAACTCGAGTAAGGATATTTGCGAACAGCATCAATGCAGAAAGAGTAAAAATAAATCGTGATAGCACTATTATTTTATTAACTAAGAATAGTCGTATTGATCATGATCAACTGATTAACAAATATGTTCTTACGGGTAAGATTAAATTAGTAGACGAATACAAACTTAAATATTTAAATACTAAGAACCATGATTTTTCTGACATATGTAACGATATTGTAAGTATGATTAGATTTATATCTAGTCATTAGTTTCACGTTTAAGAAGTATTGATGTTGTTGGATATGCTATTTCTGCCTTGTGTTCTGATATAATATTAGCTACTTTTAGAAGTACATCTTGTTTAATTTTCAGAAACTCGTCCCAATCTTTTGTTACCGTAAATGCATATATAAAAAAATCACAAGATGATGCTGAAAAGCTTTTAAAATACACTTTTGCTTTTTGTGACTGATCAATATCGACATTTTGATCTAGAAGATTTTTAACATCAGATATTATATTAGACATCTTCGATAAATCATCATATCTAATACCTATAGTTTCATTGATCCTTCTGTTGGACATGCGTGTAGCATTCTCGACAATAATACTTGAAAAGGCAGTATTTGGTATATACAAGACATTCTTTGAGAATGTTCTGACAACCGTTAGTCTCCATCCTATTTTTTCTACAATTCCTTCGATATTTCTATCTGGTGATTTGATGAATTCGCCAACTCTAAATGGTCTATCAAAGAAGATCATCATGCCGCCAAAAAAGTTAGATAACAAATCTTTTGCAGCTAGACCAACAATTAACCCCCCTACTCCACCAAATGCAAGTAAACCAGATATGCTTAAACCAATTTCTTGCATAATAATTAACGATGTAATAACAATCACTATTATCTTTGATATTCTGATTACTATTTCATATGTTTCAGTAATTAATGTAGAATCGTCCTCGCTTGAAAGACTCTTGATAAAAGGTTTAAGTTCTAAATAATAATTTAATGCCCTTATTAAGGACCATGAAATGAGTATTGTAATCAATATGAATAAAGCCGAGGGTAGACTAAATGCAAAATCTAATGCATTATTTTTAATAAAGTAGTCCAATATAATAAAAGAGTAACCAATAACAATTAGATATGATGATGGAGTTTTAATTGAAAACAACACTAACTCATCATAGACGGTATTAGTCTTTTCTGATAATTTTAAAATAATACTTAATACTTTGTTTTTAATGATAAAAATAAATATAGCAATGAGGCTTATAAGAATTAGGTTTGAATGTGGTGAGTCAATAAATATATTCATTACTATTTGATGTACCCTTTGAGAAAGTCTCTAGCTTTTTTATAAGAACTCATGCTACCTTTATTATATGCCAAATCAGCTAGACATTGTAAGGTAATATCAGTTTTATAGTTTATTGAATCAATCATACTAATATATTCATCCTTGTAGAACTGAAAACTTTTTTTATTATTAATAATCGTTTGATCCTGCATAGTAGTTACAATTGCCATTGAACATCCGTTTGCTAAAGATTTTTCTAGGAGTTTGACCCTGGACAAATCAGGATAGCGTTTGCTAATACCCTTCATTTCTAGATCATCGCTTATATAAAATGGATCACTATCAAATATATCAGTGGTAATATTTTTAAGCCAATTTGATGATGTTGTAACTGGATCATTAGAAATGCTGTTAAATTGAATATGGCTTGTCATAATCGGTATATCAAATTCTTTATGTATTTTTTTAAAAGGATATATATGATCGTTCATTTCAGAAATTATAAAATCAGAATTAGAGAGCTCTAAATGAGTGTCTCCAGTCACGCATCCATGTCCAGGAAAATGCTTTAGTGTAGGAACAATACCATTTTCAATTAATCCATATAAGTAAGGTTTAACCAAATCAATAATATCATTACTGTTATCCGCCAGTGTACGCCCCTTCATCACGTCACTATTGATTCTTAAATCAACTACAGGTGAAAAGTTTATATCTATACCTAAAGATTTAAGTTCATAGCCAGAGACATAACCGACATAATAAGATAATTCTCTTCCAACATTTTTATTAGAGTTATATATATTACCTATAATTTCAAAAGATGGGAGTTTAGTTAGGCCAGTTTTAAATCTATGTACTCTACCCCCTTCGTGGTCAATAAATATTTTTAATTTATTATTAATTTTTTTTATATTTTGAATTAATAATCTTATTTGATTTACGTTAGAATAATTATGTTCAAAAAGTATAACTCCCCCTAGTAGCTGACTCTCTAACAAAGATTCTTCATCTTTGAGAAGACAAGTCGAATCTAAATTAATAATAAGAGGTCCTAGAATATTACCCATTAGATATCAATATGGTTGAATAACATATAACTGCTTTATGCTCACCAACAAGGCCTATCTTTTGTGAGGTTGATGATTTTATACTGATTTGATTAATACTTATATCTAAAAGCTTTGATAATGATTCTCTCATTTTAATGATTTCTGGTTGCAGACGTGGACTTTCTATGACAATAGTTATGTCAATATTATTAATTTTATAATTTCTTTTTCTGAGAAGATTGCAAGCATGATTCAAAATGTTTTTACTATTTACATTTATGTTTTTTGAATTTGATGGAAAATGTATCCCTATATCACCTTCAGCAATAGATCCATAAATAGCATCAGATAATGAGTGAAGGACGATATCGCCATCTGAATGAGCTTCAATGGTATATTTAGATGCTATTTCTACACCAGCAAGCAGTATAGAATTTCCCTTATATAATTTATGCATATCATAACCAAAACCAATACGTGTATTACTCATAGAAGTTTCTCGAGTACTTTTATATCATCTATATAAGTGGCTTTAATATTATCTGGGCTTGATTTAATAATTGTACATTTGAAGTTGTTCATCATTAAAAGTTCAATGTCGTCATCAATGGTAATTTTACCCTTATTTGCATTAATTAGCGATTCGTAGAGTATATTAGTTTTAAAAATTTGAGGTGTAAAGGATGCCCATAAGTCATTTCTATAGAGATTATAGTTAATATTTTTTTTGTCTACTTCCTTGAGCGCATTGGTTATTGGATAGCCTAGAGTTGAACCATCAATACCAGGCTTTAGAGAATTAATAAGTTTTTTAATATCAGTAATATTTATGACAGGTCTTGCTATATCATGAATTATAGTAAATTTAGTTTGAAGATTATTATGAAACATAAATTTCATAGCTTCTTTTAAAGATTTTAAACGGCTAGATGAACCTAATATTAAGTTTTCGTTTTTACGAACTTTCTTTACTTTTACATTTTTATTAACAACAACATATATCTTTGAGAGAGTAAAATGCTTAGAAAAGAAATCTCTAGAATAATCTAATAACGATTTATTTTTAATGATAATGTTTTGTTTTAATTGATTAGACTTAAATCTTTTGCTTGAACCTGCACCCAATAAAACTACAGATATATTGTGATTCATTTTTTTATAACTTGAATGAATATTTCATCTTTTTTGACTAAACCTAGATTATATCTAGCAAAGTTTTCCAGAGCATATGTTGATGATGACAATTCATAAATATCTTTTTGTAAAGTATTATTTTTATGAGATATTGCTGAGATTATAGATAGCAGCTCTGAGTTTTTATCTGTTAAATAAATAAAATCAGAAACATTATTATTTTTAAAAAATAATGAATATTGAAAATTAAGAAATACAAAAATACCAAGAACAAATAATATTTTTTTCATTTAAGTGAGGTATTGATCAAGTTTATCATTTTCTATTTGTGAAGAAAGCTGCTCTTCTATTCGAATTAATTGGTTATATTTAGCTACTCTATCGGATCTTGACATAGATCCTGTTTTAATCAAACCAGACGATGTAGCAACAGATAAATCTGCTATAGTTACATCTTCAGTCTCGCCAGATCTATGTGATATTATATAGTTATAATTATTTTCTCTAGCTAATTGTATTGCTGCAAGTGTCTCAGTTATAGTTCCAATTTGATTCAATTTTATAAGAATAGCATTAGCTATATTTTTATCTATTCCTTTCTTGAAAATTTTTGGGTTTGTAACAAAAAGATCATCGCCCACTAATTGCGTATTATGACCTAGCTTGTCAGTCAACTTAGACCATCCTTCCCAGTCATCTTCTGATAAGCCATCTTCAATTGAAATAATAGGATAGTTTTTTCTCAAGGATTCTAAATAATTAACAAATTCATCTGAGCTCAAGGTAAGATTTTCTGATTCTAGGGTATAAATATTGTTTTTATAAAATTCACTACTAGCTACATCTAAACCAAGATAAACATTTTCTCCTGCTTTATATCCAGCTTTAGATATTGAATCAATAATTATGTCTATTGCTTCTGAATTGCTATTTATATTAGGCGCGAAACCTCCCTCGTCACCTACAGATGTAGGCATATTTTGTTTATTTAACAAACTTTTTAGAGTATGAAATATTTCAGCACCAGCTCGAATAGATTCAGTCACCTTATCAAATCCAACTGGTATTATCATAAACTCTTGAAAATCGAGCTTATTATTTGCATGAGCTCCACCATTTATGATGTTCATCATTGGTGTTGGAAGCATGTAAGATGAATCATTTGTAAGTGATTGATATAAAGGCATATTCCTCTGATTAGCTTGTGCTTTAGCAAAAGCTATACTTAAGGCTAATATCGTATTAGCGCCAAGCCTTCCTTTGTTTTCTGTGCCATCAAGTTTTAATAAAAAACTATCGAATGATTCTTGTTCAAAACTCATATTTGAATCAATTTTATTGGATATTTCATTATTTATGTTTCCTATTGCTTTATGAACCGACTTACCCAGATAGTTAGATGAATCATTATCTCTGAGCTCTAAAGCCTCTAATTTACCTGTTGATGCTCCGGAAGGGACCGCTCCTCTTCCCATAGACTCATCATCAAAAATAATGTCTGCCTCACATGTAGGATTACCCCTTGAGTCTATTATCTGTCTCCCTAATATTTTTTTAATTTTTGACATTAAGCTGTTACTCTCCCTTTCTTACAGTATTATCAATACTTATTACTTCTTTTAATAAATTTTCCATATTGTTTAAATCCATCGAGTTATCGCCATCACTAATAGCATTTAAAGGATTAGGATGAGATTCAATGAATAAAGCATCTATTCCTATTGCTGTTGCTGCCTTCGCTAGTGGTAATATAAATTCGCAATCTCCACTAGAAGCTCCCTTTTTTGCTCCCGGTTTTTGAACAGAATGAGATGCATCATATACGACTGGACAACCCATATCACGTAATATGACCAATGATCTCATATCTGAAACTAAGTTATTATACCCGAACATATAGCCTCTTTCACATAAATATATGTCTTTGTTCCCGGTCGAATACGCTTTTTCTAAAACATGTAACATTTCTTGAGGAGAAGCAAATTGTCCTTTTTTAATATTAATTGGTTTTTGAGTGGCTGCTACTTTTAATATAAAATCAGTTTGTCTACATAAGAAAGCAGGCGTTTGTAATACGTCTACAACATCAGCAACCTCATCGAATGGTGTATACTCATGAACATCAGTTAAAATATTTAAATCAAGCTCAGTTTTCACTTTATTAAGAATCTCTAAACCTTTATTAATTCCTACACCTCTTCTCGAATTAACAGATGATCTGTTAGCTTTATCAAAAGACGATTTGTAAATAAAATTGATTTTAAGTTTATATGTCAATTCTTTAAGAAATTCGGCTGTGTCAAGTGCCATTTTTTCAGATTCAATTGCACAAGGTCCAGAAATAAGAGTTAGATAATTTTTTGATATAAGTTTATTATTTAGTTTCATATGATGATTTTATAAAGCTATTAAATAATGGATGCCCTTTAATTGGTGAAGATGTAAATTCTGGGTGAAACTGACATGCAAGGTACCACGGATGATTTTTTATCTCAAGCACTTCCATAAGATCTCTCTTTCCTGAGTAACCAGAAAATATAAGATCTGTATCATTAAATCGATCAACATATTTATTATTTACTTCATATCTATGTCTGTGTCTTTCAGTAATTATATTTTTTTTATACAAAGAATGAGCAAGAGAATTACTTATGAGTGAACATTTTTGTGCCCCTAATCTCATTGTTCCACCTAAGTGATTAATATTACCCTTGAGAATTCCTTTAATATCATCATCCCATTCGGATACCAGCGAAACAACAGGATAAGGAGTCTTCAAATCAAACTCTGTGCTATTAGCATTTTTTAATTTTAAAATATTTCTTGCAAACTCTATTACTGATATTTGCATGCCTAAGCAAATGCCTAAGTATGGAATATTATTTACACGAGCATAATTTGCAGTAAGAATCTTTCCCTCGACACCTCTATTACCAAATCCACCAGGAACAACAATACCTTGAAGTTTATTTAATCTTTTAACATTTTTTTTTGTAATATTTTCGGAGTCAATAAAATCAATTTCGATAGAGGTATTATTATGCACAGATGCATGAAGTAATGATTCATTTAATGATTTGTATGAATCAGCAAGATCTACATATTTACCAACCATGCCAATCTTAATTTTTCTTTTACACTTATTCAGCTTATTTGTAAATGTAACCCAAGGTTTAATAACAGATTTTTTATGAGAAACTTTAAGTTTTTTAAGTATATAATCATCGATTTTTTGATTTTTATAAAAAATAGGTATCTCATATATTGATTTTGCATCTTGCGCAGAGAAAACAGCATTTTTATTAACATTAGTAAATAAAGATATCTTATTTTTTATATTCTCATCAATAGTATTTTTAGCTCTGCATAGTAAAACATCCGGCTGAATACCTATTGACCTAAGTTCTTTTACAGAATGTTGGGTTGGTTTTGTTTTAATTTCATTCGTGACTTCAACTTTTGGTAGTAATGTAAGATGAATAAAGAGTGTATGGTTGTCTGCCATCTCCATATTCATCTGTCTTATAGCTTCAAGAAATGGTAAAGACTCGATATCACCTACAGTGCCACCAACTTCTACAAAAGATATATCAGCATTATTAGATCCTTTTTTTATCAGCCGTTTTATCTCATCTGTTACATGAGGGATAACCTGAACTGTACTGCCTAAATACTTCCCTTCTCTTTCTTTTTTGATAACATTTGAGTAAACCCTGCCAGCTGTAACATTTGAGTTTTGACTCATACGTATTCCAACGAAACGCTCGTAGTGTCCTAAATCTAGGTCTGTTTCTGCGCCATCTTCTGTAACAAAAACCTCTCCATGCTGAAATGGGCTCATTGTTCCAGGATCTAAGTTGATATAAGGGTCAAGTTTTTGCAATGATACGTTATAACCGCGTAATTTAAACAAAGAAGCAAGGGAGGCGGCTGCAATACCTTTCCCAAGGGATGATACAACACCACCTGTAATAAAAATATATCTAGCCATTCAGATATGTAAATTATAATGTATTAAATCAGAAAGATATATATTTATCTTAATTGTGAAGATATAAACTTATTATTATTACTATATGCGAGTAAAAGTTCATTTTTTGCATAAAAAAGGACAAAATTATCTCTTTCCCACACAGGAATAGAATTTTTTTGAAAAATCTTCTTCAAATGCTGATAGTTGTATTGATTGAGCTTTATTCTTTCGTTACCAATAAAGTTCTTTAACATAATTGGTGCTTTTAAACATAAATTATCATACAAACCATCACTTTTTAAAGTATCAATATATATTTTACTATTACCAAATATTACATCAGTGCTTGTGTCCCAAAGTTGTGGAGATTGTTTTTTCTTTTCTCTACTATTAATAATATATAGCTGATCATTGTATCTAATAATAGAAGTATTATTTTTTAGAATACATCTAGGATAATCATTGTTGTTGTTATTAATAATTTTTATAAGACTTGATGTTTCATTTTTTGATAAATCATACTTAAGAGTTTTAGATATCCAATACTTTATGAAAATACTGTGCAATTGAGATGAGAATAAATTAAGTTCCCTAATAGAAAGTTTCTCATCAGTAATAATTGAATTATAGATCTTTGAGCAATATTCTTGAACAATGAATGTATAGTCATTCTGTAAGCTAATGCTATGAGATATTGCTTTATTAAAATGGCTCCAGCGATTTCTTATACTCGGTAAAATCTTATGTCTAATGAAGTTTCGATCAAATGATAAATCAGTATTAGTAATATCATTCACAAATTGTATATTATAATATTCTGCTGCATTTACTATATCACCTTTGTTGATGGTCAATAATGGTCTGCATAATAGTTTTGTATTTCTTGATGAAATTTTTTTGATTGATGATAAGCCTTTTGGTGATGAACCTCTAATTAATCTATACATAAATGTCTCAATTTGGTCATCTTCATGATGCCCGACAAGAAGTGATTCATCACTATTAGTATTATTTAGTAATATTTCGTATCTTTTTTCTCTTAGCCTATCTTCAATATTGTTTTTTTGATCCTCGTGGATATTCTCAACTACAAGAGGTATGGAGTATTTATTACACGATTTGATACAACACTCTTCCATATCTTTTGAATTAGCAGCCATATTATGATTTATATGAATTGCTCTGAAAGATAATTTAGACTCACTTCTTATAAGAGATGATATTTTCAATAAAAGCATTGAGTCAATGCCCCCACTTATAGCAATTAAAAACTTGTTTTTGGATGTACTAAAGAGATTTTTTTTTACGGTTTCCCTAATATAGTTATGATTCAAACTGACCATATGACATCAACTTAATGTTTCTACTCTTTAATAATTCAGAATTCGAGGTATTGTTAACTTCTTGAAGCATATCTAAAATATTAGACTTGAGCGAGGAATACATAGCAGTGTAATTTCTATGTGCAGCTCCATGAGGTTCAGGAATTATTCTATCTATTAATTTATGACCTAGGAGTTTATCAGAGGTAATGGATAATGCCTCAGCAGCAATATTAGCTTTGGATGCATCTTTCCATAATATTGATGCACACCCTTCGGGACTTATAACGGAATAAATGCTGTATTGTAACATTGCTAGTCGATCTGAAACCCCAATAGCTAAAGCACCTCCTGAACCACCTTCGCCAATAACAACTGATATTATTGGTGTAGTAATTTTTGACATCTCATACAGGTTATCAGCAATAGCAATACTCTGATTTCGAGATTCTGCATCTATACCTGGATATGCACCAGGGGTGTCAATGAAGGTTAATATAGGTATTTGAAATTTTTCTGCTAATTTCATAGCTCTTAATGCTTTTCTATATCCCTCTGGTTTAGGCATTCCAAAATTACGATATACTTTCTCTTTTGAACCTCTTCCTTTCTGGTGACCAATTAACATGAATGACTGAGTCTCAAGTGTTGCAAAACCACAGATAATAGCTTTATCATCTCCAAACATTCTATCGCCATGAATTTCTATAAAATCAGTGAACATATTTTTAATATAATCGAGAGTATATGGTCGTAATGGATGTCTAGCAATTTGAGAAATTTGCCAATCACTTAATGATGAAAATATTTTTGTTATATTTTTATCGAGATCTTTTTTTAAAGATTCAATTTTTTTTATATCTTTTTGAGAAGCATTTGCGCTAGTCTCTATTGCAGTAATTTTATTTTCAATTTCTAAAAGCGGTTGCTCAAAATCAAGATAATTAAGATTGTAATCAGACATGAATATATTATATGAAATTTAAATAAAAATACTATTGGTATTTGATAGTAACGCTATCATTACCAGTTAGTGATTTGATATCAGATAGCAATCTATCTGTAACTTGAACATAAATATCTTTACTGAGACTTATAGGTGCAATAAAGTCTCGTGTTTTATAAGAGAGTTTAATTTGCGTTTTTCCAGAATTATATTTTTCAAATATATTTTTAATTTCTGCAAGTTTTTCTTTTGATAATAATTCTGATGGAAAAACAACACTTAAGTATTTTGAATATTTTTCGCGAGCATCAGTAAGTGTATATACTCGTTCTGCTCTCATTGATAGTTGAGAATCATAATCATCAATATATATTTCTCCACTAAAAAAAAGTAATTCATCTTCTTTTAATAAATTTTTATATTCTAAGTATTTTTCTTCATAAAATGAAGTATTAATTTGATGTGTTCCATCATCGACTTTATAAATAGTTATAAATTTATTTTTAGATATTTTTTGCGAACGTGAATCAATAATTATTCCAGATATTGTAGAATTAAACTTTGAAGCAGATGAATTAATAAGCAATGTATTAATATTTGATATATTCTTAAGGTTCATGTCTGATATTTCTTTTTCATAAATTTTTATTGGATGGCTTGACAAATAATACCCTAACACTTTTCTTTCTTTGGTTAATTCTGTATTCGAAGGTACTAATCTTATAAATTCCTGTGTACTCTCATTGTGAGGAATATCAGTAGATAAGACACTATCAAATAATTCATTTTGACCTGCTGCTAGATCTAATTGTTTCTTATGACCTTGGGAAATCAGTAAATGTAAATCTGATAGATTATCAGATCTAGTTTTATTACTTATAGAATCAAAACATCCCGAAGATATTAAAGACTCAATAGTTCCTGAGTTTACAACAGATAAGTTTATTCTTGAGCAAAAATCATCAATACTTTTATAATCACCTCCAACCTTTTTTATGTCCCAGATATGTTTAGCTGCATTTTCTCCAACTCCTTTTATTGCTCCAAGCCCATAGTTGATTACTTTATCTTTTAGAGGAGTGAATTTGTAATTTGAATTATTTATATCGGGCAGTTTGATTTCAATATTTGACTGTTTACATGAGGAAAGAAGGTTTATTATCTTACTCGTATTATCCATATCGGATGATAATGCGGCAGAGTAGAATTCAGTAGGATAATAACTTTTCAAATATGCAGTTTGATATGAAAGCATAGCGTAAGCAACAGAATGTGATTTGTTAAATCCATATCCTGCAAATTTTTCCATCTTATCAAAAATAGACTTGGATATACTACTATTTATATTGTTTTCTTTACAACCTAGGATAAATCTTGAACGATGGTCTTCCATTTCTTTTTGCTTTTTCTTACCCATTGCTCTTCTTAAAAGGTCAGCGTCCCCTAACGAGTAATTCCCAAGTGATCTTGCAATTTCCATTACTTGCTCTTGATAAAGGATTAGTCCATTTGTTTCTGATAATATATTTTTAAGTAATGGGTGTTCGTATTTAATTTCAGCACCATGTTTATTAGAAATAAAATCATCGACCATGTTTGTTCCGAGGGGGCCAGGTCGATAAAGTGCAACGAGTGCAACAATATCATCAAATTTATCTGGCTTAAGCTGTGCCATATATTTTTTCATACCAAGAGACTCTAATTGAAATATACCTGTAGTCATTTTATTTTGCAGTAATGCAAAAACATCGCTATCATCTAGTGGGATATCTTTTAAATTAAAACTTTTGTTATTAATTTCAATTAGCTTTACAGCATCATCCATAACCGTAAGTGTTGTAAGACCTAATATATCAAATTTAACCAGGCCAATAGATTCGATATCATCCTTGTCAAATTGAGTAATTAATTCATGCTTATCTTCCAATGAATAAATTGGCATAAAATCAGTAATGTTTGTGGGAGAAATTACTATTCCTGCAGCATGTGTACCAACACCTCTAGGCAATCCCTCAATTTTTTGCGCGAAATCTATAATAGTTCTTACATCATCTTTGGTTTTGTATTCTTTAGCTAGTTCTTTACTAACTTTTAATGCTTCACTAATTTTGATTCCTAATGAAAAAGGGACAAGTTTTGCAATATAATCAACAAAACCATATGGAAAATCTAACACACGACCAACATCTCGTATTACGGCTCTAGCTGATAATGTACTGTAAGTTATTATTTGAGAGACTTTATCTTGTCCATAAGTAGAGATGATATGATCTATTACTTTTTGACGTTTATTCATACAGAAATCAATATCAAAGTCAGGCATAGATATTCTCTCAGGATTGAGAAACCTTTCAAATAATAAATTATATTTTAATGGATCAATAGTTGTTATTCCAAGAACAAAAGCAACCAAAGATCCGGCTCCAGATCCTCGGCCTGGTCCTACGGGTACGTCATTACTTTTTGCCCATTGAATAAATTCCTGCACTATCAAAAAATAACTAGCAAAGCCCATTTTTTGAATTACTTCTATTTCTGTCTCTAATCGTTTCTGGTACTTATCCTTATCTAACGATGAATTAGCTAGATATTCATTCAAACCAATTTCACATAAATCTTTAAAATAGGCGGTATCATCTTTATTTGTTGGATTAGAAAATTTCGGTAAGTGATATTTAAATTTAGGCATTTTAAAGTTACACATCATTACAATTTCAGATACATTTTTTATAGCTGAAGGTATATCAGAAAATAACGATTTCATTTCTTTTGATGTCTTAAAGTACTGGTCAGGCGAATAATCAGTTTGATTTACTCGATCATCAAGCTTTGTTTTTGTATTAATTGCAACTTTAACTTCATTGGCTTCAAAATCAGTTTCTGATATAAATAAAACATCATTAGATGCAACAACAGGTAATGAATGTTTAGAAGCAAAATGCAAAGATTCGTTGATATAATTGTTTTCATTAGTCCGATTTGTTCTGTCAATCTCAATATAAAACTTATTTTGATATATTTTTGATATATAACTTAATGTATCTTCAATTATTGTTAATGGATTATTTAAAATGTTAATTCCACAAAGTCCGTTCCTTCCTCCTGATAAACAAATTAAGTCAGAATTATTATTTTTTAATATTTCTAAATTAGCACCTAAGTAAGAGGATCGTGAAGTATGAATATGTGAAAGAATTTTATTCAGATTATGATAGCCATTAATATTTTGACAAAGTAGAATAATATTTCCTAAATTTTTACTATCATTACTAAATATTGGGACTTCGCAACCGATAATTGGCTTTATATTCGAAGCTATACATTTATTATAGAATTTAATCGCACCAAATATATTGAGATAATCTGTAAGCGCTAAAGATTTTATTTCATTTTTTAAAGCAGTCTTGATAAGGTCGTCTATTTTTATAGTTCCAGATCCTAGGGAATAACATGTGTGTAAATGTAAATGTGTAAAGTTATCTATATTCATTTTATGAATGATTCTCTATGATAAATGGTTTTTCCAAAGAAACTTAACGCAGATAAATGATGCTTAGTTCCATACCCCTTATTTTTAGAAAAATGATATTCTGTAATTTTATTATCTAAAAATAACATTTCATTATCTCTGGCTACCTTTGCAATAATTGATGCTGCAGAAATTTGGTTAATCAAGTTATCACCTTTAATTACTGTATGTGTTTCAATTTCAGTCTCAGGGGCATACTTACCATCAATATAGATCAAATCGGCTTTGATAGGTAGATTATCAATAGCCCTTTTCATGCTAAGAAGTGTTGCAAGATGGATATTAATATCATCAATTTCATCTCTAGTAGCAATTCCTATAGAGACTGCATCAGCTTTCTTCATAATGATATTAGCTAGATTCAATCTATTTTTAAAACTTATTTTCTTTGAATCTGACAAATTACTTATAAGTCTATCATCACTTAAAATAACTGCAGCTGAATATACGGAACCAATCAAGCTTCCTCTTCCAACTTCATCTATGCCAGCTATTATTTTTCTTGATTTCATGTAAATGGTATATAATGTTCATTCTATCAATCATGGCAAATAATTAATATATGATTAGTAATAAAATTAGAGTAGGA
>Ga0181597_10002016_pt1 | contig 22395 bp, 14 predicted proteins | sample 041ome_5_FD_148647 | JGI IMG/M metagenome (GOLD analysis project Ga0181597, IMG submission 148647) | Coastal salt marsh microbial communities from the Groves Creek Marsh, Skidaway Island, Georgia - 041403US metaG (spades assembly) | ecosystem: Environmental > Aquatic > Marine > Intertidal zone...
CATTTATCACACGTCTGCGAATATCCCGCGTTTCGCTTTTTCGCGGCGAAAAAGCGAAAAGCGAAAAGATTCGCTCGAGCCCCTGCGCGACGGGTCGCGACCGGTCGATCGCGCGTCATGACGCGCCCCGCATTCTCAGGCACACGACGCGCGCGACGATCGACGCGGCGGCGCGATCGACGCGCGGCGCGGCGCGGCGCGGCGCGGCGCGAAAACCAGCGTCCGTCGCGTCGTCCGGACGCGCGCTCGACGACGCGACGGCGGCGCGGCGACGGGCGCGAGCGACGACGCGGGACGACGACGCGATGGGCGCGACGCGACTCGCGGACGCGCTCGCGGACGCGGTCGAGGACGCGAGCGCGAGAAACGCGGGCGGGAAAAGGGGACGCGCGGGACGCGCGCGCGCGAAGACGAATGGGAAGAGCGCGCGACCGAGGTTGAACGACGCGGGCGCGCACTTGAGAGTGCTGCTGGCGACGGACGACGCGCACACGCGAAAGATGGTGGAATCGATGCTGCGCGAGCTCGGGGTGGAGGTGGTGGCGGCGACGAATGGGAACGAAGTCTTGGACGTCTTGCGGGGGGCGCCGAAGAGCGCGAGGGAGGACACGTCGGTGGATATGATTTTGCTCGACGTGTTGATGCCCGAACTCGACGGGGAAGTCGAACTGGTGGAGGCGTGTAAGGCGAACGAAACCCTGCGCGGGGTGCCGATCGTCATCATGTCCACCGTGGACGAGCGCAAGGCGTGCAAGACGCGATTTGAAAATTCGGGCGCCGCCGGTTTCTTGACGAAACCGGTGAACCGCATCGAGTTGAAGGAGAGCTTGGCGCACACGCGGGCGTTAAAAAGCCACGAAAGTGGTAGCGTTGAAGGTGAGGGTTCGGGTTCGGGGAACTGCATGGATCCAAACGACAACGTCGGCGGGAGCGCAAAGTCGTCGCTCACCAAGCTCACGAGCAGGGAAAAAGTCGCGGGGGGCTCGGGCGGTGGGCAAAACGATTCGGGGAGCGATAATCAATACAACGAAAAACCGCTCACGAGACGCGCCGAAGCCGAAGCGATCGATCGATGGGCCAGTCGCGAGGGTGGGTCGGGAGACTGCGGCTCGGGCGGCTCGGGTCAAGGCACGGGAAGCGGTAGCGGCTCCCACGAAGGCTCGGGGTCGGGCCAGCGTGATCCAAACGACGGCGAAAAGTTCCGCGGCTTGAGCGTGCAACTCATCAAGGCGCACGGTGGGGCAACGACTATGCTCGAACTCTCTTTACCAGAGCACGCGTCTGAGCACGTCGTCGTTCGACGATCAAACTCGCGTTCGGCGTTCAAGGGGTTTCAAAACTACCTTAAGAACGAAAACAAGGATACCGCGGTGCAAATGATGAGCGTTGACTTGACGCAGCAGCATCACTCGTTTTATGAAGCGTCTTCCATGATGCCACCGTCAGATTTCGCCAAATTTTACGGACCGATTATGCCGAAGATGGAAATGCCCGTGCCGCCGCCGATGCCGCCGTACGCCGATATGAACCAATTCTCCGCCGCCGCCGCCGCCGCCGCCGCGGTGGCGGCGTCTTCGGTCGACGCTTCAGTGATGGATCAATCGTATATGGCGAATCCGTTTTTCAACGTTTTACAAACTGCGGCCGATCACACCCAGCAGACGAGCTCGAGCCAAGCCGCCGAGCATCGCGCCGCGGCGATTCGACGCTTTTTGAAGAAGCGCAAGGAAAGGAACTTCGAAAAGAAAGTTCTTTACCCTTCGCGACAAAAGCTCTCGGAATCCCGTCCTCGCGTTCGCGGACAGTTCACTCGAAACAACGATGAAACGACGACGACGACGACGACGACTGAAAACGTCTCAAACGGATCGGACAACAAACCAAAGTCGAACGAAACCAACGCGAGCGAGGCGAACAAGGTCGGCGAAGTCGAAGGCAAGGGAGTGGACGAGTACGGTCACGGCTCGAACGAAGGTTCGAACGAAGGTTCGAAAGAAGGCTCTCGAAGTTCTTCCGGCGCCGAAGGCGAAGGCTCCAAGTAAAGGACACAATTTTCTCAATACGTCTCAAGATAACAGATTAATTGTACCACACACCACACACCACCTTCCACTGGACAATTTCACATTGGCGAGATTCTACTTTTTAATAATATGTACGAGTACACAAGCTATACACTATTTCCTACGCTACGCTACGAATTTCAAATACTTGTCGTCGGGGTACAAGACGATGGTGAACACGGCGCCCATCTTTGGCGCGCATGAGTCGCGCTCAATTTTCTTTCTCGGCTCACCTGTGAGTTCGCTCGGCATGTGTGCGAAAGCCCAAACAGTGACGACGGCCCACGGTGCGAGCCCATCGTTCACGATCCTTCGCGCGATATGAATCACGCGTCGAGTATCTGGATACAACATCAAACCTCGCCAGCGACGCGTCTCGACGATGTCGCCTCGGTCGTCCTCGGCGCCCTCCATGTAGGCGTCTCCTAGACTTATGCGCCCACAAAATTCTAAAATCCGATCTAAATCATCAACATCGATGTCCTTTTCCTCGCCTCTCATCGGTGGACTCGCAGACGCGAGTAACACGGCACTTTGACTCACCAAATTGACGCGAACTTGCGACGAAGTCTTGACGCTCTCTGCGCGCCTCGCCGCCGTCACTGTGCGTGGAAACTTGACCTCCTCGTGCGCACCACTCACCATGTACGCGCACAATACCTTTGACTTTCCCGTTCGCTGCTCAAACGCCCGCGCACACGCCCCGATTCGATCGTGAAACCAATTCCCCACCTTGAACTCTTCTCGCGTCAAATTCACGCTCGCGAGCGCCTTCCCGCGCGCGTCCTCCGTCGTTTGCATCCCCAAACTTTCCTTTGCGTCCGCCATGAGCGACGCAACGAATCGTCCCTTCGGCGTCACGCAAAAACAATCGTCCGAATCTACCTCGGCGTCGATCGTCGTCAGCCCAAACGTCGCGCCCGCGTCGCGCGTCTTCGTCTTCGCCGCCGTCCACCGTCGCACGTGTTCGTGCACGAAGTGCGGGTCCAGCGCGTCCGCGATCGACATCTCCGCCTCGAAATGTGTCCCGACGATCGCATTCGCGTCGTCGTCGAGCGCGCGCGCGATCGCGTCCTCGTCGTCGCGCCGTCCTCGCGGCACCGCCACCTCGACCGATTTCGCGAGCGCGAACGTCGTCGCGAGCGCGTCGTCGACGTCGCACTTCGCGTGCGCGAACGACCGCCACTGCGCGCGCCTCGCCATCGGTGCTCGCGCCTCGCGTCCGCGTCCGCGTCGGCGTCGGCGTGAAGTGACGCGGCGTCGTCGCGTCACTTCAAGTCGCTCAGCCGACGGCACAATCGATCGAATCGTTCAATCATGACGACGCGCGAGCCGTTCGGCGAGGGCGTGCCTTTCGGCGACGTGCGTGCGATGCGACGCGACGCGACGCGATCGGGCGCGCGGACGACGCGGACGCGCGCGACGAGACTGCCGCGAATCGATGGAATTCCGAGGACGGTTACTAACCCGACGGAATGAATGAATCGACGCGACGCGACGCGCGGACGACGCGACGCGGAGGACTGACGACGGTACGAATCGATGGTCATCACAGCCGTCGTGGTACACGACGTTTAATTCGCCGTATTACACGACGTCGCACGCGAAGTTTCGAGACAAGGTGCGAGCGTTCGTGGAGCGGGACATCGCGCCGTACGTGCACGAGTGGGACGAGACGAAAACCATACCTCCAGAAGTGTACAGAGCGACGTACGCGGCTGGGATATTACCCGCGGTGGTTGGAAAACCGTGGCCGAAGGATTTGGTCCCCGAGTGCGAGGAACCGGAGCATTTTGATTACTTTCATGAGTTGATCGTCTTTGACGAATTCGCGCGGTGCGGGAGCGGCGGCGTACTTTGGGGACTACTGGAGGGCATACACATCGGTTTGCCACCAGTTTTGAACTTTGGGAGCGAAGATTTGCGACGAAGGGTAGGAGCTCCGTGCTTGCGAGGGGAAGGGATCATATGTCTGGCGATCACGGAGCCGTACGCCGGCAGCGACGTGGCGAACATTCGGTGCGAGGCAAAGTTGGATCCGAGCGGGAAGTTTTATCGAGTGACGGGGGAGAAGAAATGGATCACGAATGGGATTTGGGCAGATTATTTCACCGTCGCGGTGCGCACGGGTGGGCCGGGCATGGGTGGGATTTCGCTCCTAGTCATCGAGCGTTCGATGCCTGGCGTGGATTGTCGCCGCATGGACTGCATGGGCGTTTGGGCGAGCGGCACCACGTTCATCACCTTTGAAGACGTGAAAGTGCCAGTCGAGAATTTGATCGGCAAAGAAAACGAAGGCTTCAAGTATATCATGCACAACTTCAATCACGAACGTTGGGGGTTTGTGATTCAGGCGAATAGGTTTGCACGCGTGTGCTATGAGGAATCGTTCAAGTACGCGCACCGTCGAAGAACGTTTGGTAAGAAACTCATCGAGCACCCAGTGATTCGACACAAACTCGCTGAGATGATTCGACAAGTCGAGGCGACGCATTACTTGCTAGAGACCATCACCTATCAAATGAATACCATGACGAAGGAAGAATCTTCGAAAGCGCTTGCGGGTATCACCGCGTTGGCCAAAGTGCAGAGCACCAAAGTGTTTGAATTTTGCGCCAGAGAAGCGGCTCAGGTGTTTGGTGGGGCCTCTTACGTCCGGGGAGGTCAAGGTGAAAAGATCGAGCGGCTCTACCGCGATGTTCGCGCTTATGCGATCCCGGGCGGGAGCGAGGAGATTATGCTCGATTTAGGTGTTAGACAGGCGATGAAGCAGTGGCAAGTTGCGCAATCGCGTCTCTAGCGCTGCGCTTGTAATTTACTATCTTTGCTATTCCTAACATTGCTATTCTACAATTCGCGCGCGGCTGAGATGAGCTCGCTTGACGACGGAATTTTGTTCTCTACTTCTTCGTCGTTGGCTGCGTTTTGCTCGAGAAACGAAATCCACAAGTCTGCGACTGGTACTGGTTTGTTCTCGCCCGTAGCGCCCGTAACTTCGAGTGCGACGCCTATCGCACCAGCTGCAATGCTCACGGGCGCGCGCGCGATCGTTCCGAGCACACCTCGCTTTTTCTGTCGTCTCTTTAGAGCTTCCATCCGTGCCTTTTGTTTGTCGGTGAAGCCGAGCATTTTTGCGAGCAAATCGAGCACGTCCTCCGCTCGTTCGCGTTCGAGATAAGCGATGAATAAATCGCTCACTATGCGCTTATCCAACAATTTCTCACTCTCTACCATCATATCGCTGCTCTTTTGAAGGGCGTGATGGAGCGCTTTCCTGAGCTTACTCGCGTCGCTCGTGGCCTTGATGCATTCCTCCTTGGCGATTTTCAAGTGAGCCTCAAACTTAGTCAACCTTTCCTCCGCTTCCTTCGCCTTTTCTTTGGCTTCCATGCATGCTGCTCTATCAGCAGTCGCCTGCGAGGTGAGTGCCGCTAGCTTTTGTCGTAGATTCGCCGACTCAATGCGCTGCGCGTCCGCGCTCTCGATTTCAGCGTAATATGCCCCGAGCGCCTTTTGTAAATTTTCCACCTCTTCGTCTCGAGCCTTTATCACCTCCCGCAACCTCGTGACCTCGGCATCGTTTCCACTCATGTTCTTCTTCAAGTCGCTTAAACGCCGTTCGTATTCTCGCCTTTCCTCCTCTCTCGCCTCGTCTATTTCTCGTTCCTGTTCCTCCGCCACCTCGTCCTCTTCGTCCTCCAGCGCCAACAAATGTGCCCTCAATTTCTTCAATTCCGTCGCCATCTTGTCGCGCTCACTCCTCAACGTCGCGATCTCTTTCTTGTGTTCGTCCTCCCTCGACGCATTCCTCGCTAGATCCATCCCCCGCATTCGTTCCGCCTCGCTCGCGCGCTCCGTCAACGCCGCCACCCTTTGCCGCAGTGCCCGCGCATCGTCTCCATCCGCGCCTTCCGTCGCCCCGCTTCCCTCGTTCATCGCTTCCACGATCGCCGCTGTCTTCGCTTGTTCTTTTTCGACCGCTCGCGCGACGGCCTCGCGCAGCTTCGCGTCGGCGTCGGCGCGAAACTCGGCGAGTTTTCGTTCAAAATCTATGGAAGCATCCGCGACCGTTTCCGCTTCTGTGGACGACCGCGCGGACGAGGACGCGATTTGCGAGGTCTCGCGCGCTTTTTCTCGCTCGCTCACGACTTTCGCGCGAAGTGCGGCGATGCGATCCGCCGCCGACGCCATGGCGCCGAGTTATGGCGCCGCGCGCGCCACGCGGCGCGGACGACTTTGGGGATTTCGTGATCCAGGGATGCGAATCGCCTAACACTAATGGGTCTTACATGAAATTTTGTCCGCTACGACGGACGCGGCGCGGACGCCAACACGTCCTCGCTCGAAAGACGCACGACGCGCTCGTCCAAAACAAACTCAAACGTGCCGCCGTCGATGAGCACTTTGATCGGTTTCTCGCGCTTGCGCGCGACGAGCCAGAGACATCGCGACGAGATGAAAGCAACGACACCTTCGCGACCGACGAGATCGGGCGCGCGCGCGTGACGCACGACTTTGAGCACGCAACCGTGTAAGTCGAGCCCGCGCGTCAGTCGCGCCTCAGCCTCGCCGCGCTTCGCGTCCTTCACCAGCGCCCGCGCGTACTTTTCCCACAGCCCGCGCAATTTCGAAAACGCGCTCCACGTGCACTGTTCCGGCCTCAATCCGTACAATCCTTCCCTCTTTAATCGCGTTTTGCTCATCATCGCTCTGCGCGCCTCGGCGAAGCGCTTCTCCCGCTCCCGCGCTCGCGCCTCCCCCGCGTCCACCACCCTCTCCCAATCATTCACGAGCACCAGCGCTTTATCCGCGCTCAGCTTCGCTCGCAAATCGTCCTCCGCGTCCGCGCTCGTCCCTCGTCGACGCGTCGCCAGCATTCGCCGCGCGTACGCCTCCGCGTACGCCCTCCGCGCCGCCGCCTCCTCGCGCGCCGTCGCCCGCGCGCCCGCGAACGTCTCCTCGTCCTCCCCGATCGACGGCGCGTAATACGACGTCGTCGGATCCGCGTCCGCGTCCCGCGCCGTCGTCGTCGCCGCGCTCGACGCCGTCTCGCGCGAAGCGCGCCCGCGCATTCGCGCCTCCAAATCCGCGATTCGCGACGCCTTCATCGCGCGCCTCGTCCTCGCCGTCGCCCCGTCGCTCGCCCGACCGCGCGTCGCGTCGCGTTCGTCGTCGTCGCCGCTCGAGCGTCGTCGAAGGCGCCGCGCGCCGCGCTCTGCGGCGTCGATTCGATTCCATTCCAATCCGCTCGCCGCATTCGTCGTCGCGATGCGTCGCGCGCGTCGCGCGCGGCGCCTCGCGCTCGGCGCCGCGCTGACCGCGCTCGCGCGCGTCGCGCTCGCGCGCGCCGACCGCGCGTCGATCGCCGTCGTGGGGAGCGTGAACGCCGACGTCATCGCGCGCGTCGGAACATCGGTCCCGCGCCGCGGAGAAACGCGCGCGGCGACGGCGGCGCGCGTCGAGCGCGCGTGCGGAGGGAAGGGAGCGAATCAAGCGGTCGCGGCGTCGCGATTGACGTGCGAGCGCGGCGGGAAGGCGGCGTTCGTGGGACGATTCGGGGAGGACGAGGCGGGGACGACGCTGCGACGCGCGCTGCGGCGAGAGACGGATGTGTCCGGGAGCGTCACGATGGCGCGAGGGAGCGGAATCGAGACGGGAATGGGGTTCGTGATGCTGACGGACGATGGATCGCCGAGCGCGGTGGTCGTGGGGGGGGCGAACGCGCTCGGATGGAACGCGGACGACGAGGCGCTGGCGAGCGAGTTTCGCGAGGCGCTGCGAGGCGCGAAGACGGTGATGCTGCAGCGGGAGGTGCCGGAACGCGTGAACGTGATAGCGGCGACGGTTGCGAGGGAAATCGGTGTGCGAACGATCGTGCTGGACGCGGGAGGCTCGTTTCACGCGGCGGATGAGGCGTTGTTGGCGCTCGTGGATTACGTCGCGCCGAACGAGAGCGAACTCGCCGGAATGGCGGGAATGCGCGTGGAGGAGGTTTCTTCTGGGGACGAAGCGGTCGTTAAGGCGGCGAGAATCGTCGCAGGAACGTCGCGCGTCGCCGTTCTGTGCACGCTGGGGAGTCGAGGATCGTTGCTCGTGAGAGGCGAAGACGTCACGAGAGTCGAAGCGATGGAACTTCCGGCCGGCGCCAAAGAAGTGGACGCCACCGCGGCTGGTGATGCGTTTCGCGCCGCGTTCGCGGTGGCGATGGCTGAAAATAAAAGCGAGCGCGACGCCATGAAGTTCGCCAGCGCCGCGGGCGCTTTGGCGGTGACGAAGTTGGGTGCGATGCCGAGCCTTCCATTTCGGAGCGACGTGGATGAATTTCTTGGCGTTTCAGATCCGTGCCGAACGTCCCCTATCTCGTCGTCTTCGTCGTCCAGTGAGGCGGCGATCGAGGCACTTCGATTTGCCAGTAGATTGAATAGCATGAAATCTCGCGCAGACTTATTCACGGATGCCGAACCGGACGTTCCGGAAGTCTTCAACCTCATAAAGCGCATGGGACGCGTTCAGGGCGTGCATTCGGTGTTTCTCAACTACCCCGAACATTTCATCGGACCAGACGGCAACGAGCTCGCGGCAGTGGAATTGCGAGACAAGATTCTTGCCGCGAAGTTGCGCCCTGGCGCCGTATGCGTGCGATTTCCCGAGGAGCCGTTTCGATTGGGCGCGTTCTCAAATCCCGATGGCGTGATTCGCGAACACGCGGCGACTTTGGCACGCAAGGCGTGCGCGACTGCGACCGCACTCGACGCAGACGAAGTCGTCATATGGCCTCGCTACGATGGATACGATTACAATCTCCAAGCGGATTACGCCACGGCGTGGGAGGACATGATTGTCGGTTACAAAGCAGTGGCCTCGAGCGAAGAGTGTCGCTCGCTCAAGTTGAGCGTCGAATTCAAGCCGACGGACGAAAAGAGCCGTTTCAGCTTCATCCCCACCACAGGTGCCGCACTTCTACTCGTCGACGCCGTGGGCGAGCCCAACTTCGGCCTGACACTGGACGTCGGCCACGCGCTCGCCGCGGGCGAGAATCCAGCCCAGTCCATCGCGATGGCGGCTTCGAGAAACGCTCTGTTCGGCGTCCAACTCGGCGACGGTCACACCCGTCTCGGCGCCGAAGACGGTTTGATGTTCGCCTCCGTCCATCCTCACGCCGCCATGGAATTAGTCCGCGCGCTACGTCGCATATCCTACGCCGGCGTGCTCTACTTTGACACCTTCCCTCTCAACGAAGATCCGGTGGCGGAAGCCGAGCGAAACGCCCGCGTCTTCCGCGACTTCTACGCCCGCATCGTCGACGTCGAGGTCGAAATCGAAGATGCCATCGCCAGTCGAGACGCCATTCGAGCTCTCGACGCCGCATCACGGATGTGATCGATGTAATAACGACGCGCGCCGCGACGCGCTCGCCGTCCCGTCCCTCGCGCAGTTCCACAGGCGCGGCGCGCCTGGCGTCGTCAGTCGCAGACGCGCGTCCGTCGTCGCGCCCCTCGCGCGCGACGAAGCGACGCGCTCGCGCGCGTCGCTCGCGCGCGTCTGTCGCGCGCGATGTCGCTCGACGACGACGCCGCGCTCGTTCGGACGCCGCGCCGCAGTTTCGACACGACGACGGAATCGACGCCGACGGACGCGGGAAAGGGCGCGGACGACCGCGCGACGAGTCCGATGAGCGCGCTATCCGCGCGATCGTCAGCGCAGAGCTCTCGCGAGGGTCTCGGGCAGGCGGGACAGGAGGCGTCGGAGGGCGCAAAGCTCGCCTGGACGGCGACGCTGATCGGCGACGCGCGCGCGAGTCGGAGGTTGACGCCGAGTGAGCTGAGAGCGAATGGAAAAGAGGATGGAACGTGGATAGGGAGTTCGCTCGATGCGGACGACGACCGGGACGACGATGCGACGAGGTCGGGACGGTTGTCGGAGACGAGCGCGTCGAGCTCGCAGAGCGGGACGTTTAGGAGCGCGTTGGGGGCGGTCCCGGAGGAATGGGACGCAGATCCCGACCCGCTGGGAATGGCGAAACCAGAGGACGTGTTGAATGCGTCGATGTTCGGGTGGAGATTTCGCCTGGAGGATTTTCAGCTCGTCAACGTCATCGGTCGCGGGCGATATTCCGTGGTATACAAGGCGTTTTATCGCAGGATGAACTTTGAAGTGGCGCTGAAGTGCTACATCAAGGCAAAGTTGAAACTGCACGTGTACGAACAGATTGCGCACGAAATTGCGGTGCATCATAGCATGGAACACTCGGCCATCGTGGGATTTTTTGGTTCGTTCATCGACACTTCGACTGGGAACTATTATTTAATACACGAGCTTCACAACCGGGGCGACGTTTTCAACGCTTTGGCGCGAGTTGGAGGAAAGTTTAGTGAAAGCCGAGCAGTGACGGGAGTTATGAAATGGGTCATCAAAGCCGTCGCGCACATGCACGCGATGAACGTCATACACCGAGATATCAAGCCTGAAAATGTCGTACTCACCGATGACGGCAGAGCGAAGCTGACGGATTTCGGCTTTGCGTTACATTTGGAGTGGTTCAAACCGCTCGGGCGTTTGGGAACGACGGATTACATGGCGCCGGAGGTTGTACGCTGCGATAAAGAGTTTCGAGAACGATACCTCCGATTGAATCGCGCTGGGTACGGCAAGGCTGTGGATTTATGGGCCATCGGCGCTTTGGCGTTTGAGCTCGTCGTCGGGTTTCCGCCGTTTCAGTCGACGAGTCGACAGCAAGCGTACGATATGATTCTCCAAGGTTCGTTCAAGATCCCTGCATTCGTCAGCGAACACGGCGCCGATTTCATCCGCAAATGCCTCGTTCTCGACCCGAGCGCGAGATTGAAGCCGGAAGAAATGTTAGAGCATCCTTGGATTGTCTCGCTCGGTTCGTCTGGGGAACCGCGCGCGAACGCGCCGAGAAGCGTTCTCGATTTCGACGCTAACTTCATGAAAAGAGCGCTGTCAGCCGCGCCGGCGACAAAACGCGCGCCAAACAGCCTGTCATCTAAATTTGCTGCGGCAAATATTTCGCGAGAAGCGCTCGATTCGATCAAGGACGAATTAGATTGGCAGTATGCGGCGAACAACGTTGAGCTCATCAGCAGTGGACGAGCCGAGACGACGGTGAACCGATCTGCCACCGCCTTTGCGGTTTCAACGGACGTGAACGCGCCTGATTCTACCGCAGTCGTTTTAAGCACGCGCTCTTTCAGTCTCAGTCATAGAATTCGAAGGATGGGATCGAATTTTGTGCGTCGCTTCCGAACGCGAGATTAGTTCGCGAACCGCCTCGCTCTTGTACACTTCTTGTATATTCATTCTTTCTTGTTTTCTTGTAATTCGAGGTACAACTGGTGCGAAAGTAACATTAAAAGAACATCAAAGAATCGTCTCGAAGCTACTCATGGTCTTGAGATGCGCGCGAGCGCTCACGAATTCTTGCCGGACTCAACAGCCGCGACACCGCGCGACTTCGCCCCAAACTCCGGTGGGAACGTATTTACACCACTCGGCGCACTGCCCTAGGGTAGATAACACGATCAGCGCGATGTAAGCGAAGCGTTGATTGTGTTGATTGACGATAAAAGCCATGATTTGGTTTGAAGCGTGAAGCGAGCGTGCGTGCGTCAAAATGAGGTCACATGGTTCGTACACCGTTGCATCGTCTTCCGATGCTCTCCTACAAACATTGCCTATGCGCTACGCGAGTTCTTGGCAACGTGCGAGCACGCGCGCAAACTTCTCGCCCTCTTCTATGTCTACAATTAATTCACCACAATCTTCTCCTCGCCAAGGCGTGGCGCTCGGCGGAAGCACGATACCAGTGGCCCACAGAAACAAGCCGTCCTCGTGAGCGCGCGACGCGTAATCGTACTTGACGTCGCCGAGGATGGGAGCGCAGAGCGCTTTGGCGTGGCGCCGAAGCTGATGCGTGCGCCCAGTTTTCGGGAAAAAATCAATCAACGTCAAGATACCGCCGTATTCCTCGCTTTCGTACTCGCGCACGACGCTATATTCGGTGAGCGCCTCCAGACCGCCGAGCGGGACGTCGACCACCCCCTTCTTCGATTCGACGCGTCCTCGCAGCACCGCCCGATACCTTTTCCGCACTTCTCGCTTCTCGAACGCCGCCGACAGCGCCGTCATCGCCATCCGCGTCTTCGCGCACACCAGCAATCCTCCCGTGAGTTCGTCCAACCGATGCACCGGCCGAGGCCTCGACAACGCGCCTTCGACGCCCTCCGGCGTCGGCGTCAGCGCCGTCGCGCACAGCCGCTCCGCGCTCCACTTCATCGGATCGCTTCCCTTCCCCACGCTCACGCAGTCATCCGGCTTCACCATGATCGCAAAGTGTGGGTCGTCCCGCGCCAGCGCGACGGCTCTCTCGCCCGCTCTGTGCGCCGCCGCAACCGGCGAGGACGGTCGAATCCGCGCCAGCACCTCGACCACGTCCCCGTCCGCGACCGCGTCCCCGACCGAGCGCACCGTTCCGTTCACGAGCACATTCTTCCGTCGTATCTCTCGCTTCGCGCTCGTCGCGCTCGCGTACTCGCTCGGCAGGTGCGCGCGCAGCGCGTCGCTCAGCGCGACCGTCGCCCCGCGCTCGCCCGCGCCGGCGTCCACGCGCGCGACGAACGTCCGCGCGACGTCGTACGCGCTTCGCGAGGGCGCGCGCGCGCGCGCGTTCGTCGCGTTCGTCGCGCGCGTCGCGTTCGTCGCGGCGCGCGCGCCGCGAAGCATCGGCGCGACGCGCGCGAGAGTGCGGCGTCGTCACGACTCGGCGCGCGCGCGGCGCGGCGCGCGGCGCGCGAATCGACGTCGGCGCGCGAATCGACGTCGCGCGCGGGACGCGAGGCATGCCGTTCGCGCGGCTGAAGAGCGCGGCGACGGCGGCGACGACGGCGACGACGGGGACGATCGGGAATTCTGCATCGGCGCGAGCGATGGCGAAGCGCGCGGCGATGGAAGCGACGAAAGGCGCGGCGACGATGACGGTGGACGCGAAGACGAGCGTGACGTCGAACGCGACGGTGCGCGCGCTGGAATTCGTCGTGAAAGCGGTGCGGTGGTTGATTCGGGCGACGACGACGCAAATCGCGGTGGCGACGGCGACGACGGCGATCGGATTCGTCCTCGGGGCGATGCTCACGGTGTGGAGTAAGCGCACGAGGGATAAAGACTACGTGAGACGAGCGCTGATAAGTCGTCGCAGGCGAAAGGATGCGGATGCATCGCCCTCGTTGACGTGGTTGGAGAGCGTGCGAGCGAAGAAGGAGTTGGAGACGAACGAACAGGATCAGATACACTTTAAGGATGAATTTAAGACGTTATTCAACACGTATTCGCCGAAATGGACGGAAGACGCGTCGTTCAATCGCGTGCATTGGCTCAATCGAGTGATCGACGCGGCTTGGCCGAACATTGACACCGGGGTGAGCAAGACGGTGAAGGAGAGTGTCGAGCCGATTTTACGCGACATGCTTCCCGAGAGCGTGACTTGGATTGGTTTTGAGAAATTTACACTCGGTCCGCGCGCACCGACGCTTTCTGGGATTCGCTCGCACTCGTCTCACATGGAGAATTCCATCTTGGACATCGAGCTCACGTGGGCTTCGTCGTGCGAAATCATCGTCACGTTGTACGCGTTTGGGATACGATTTCCGGTGTCTTTACGCCAGCTTCAGCTGAAGTGCTTGGTGCAAGTGACTTTTGATCCGTTGGTAGATATCATTCCATGTCTCGGTGCGATCGAAGCTTGCTTGATGGGTATGCCTGAGATTTTGGACTTTGGATTGTTCCTTCCGGGCGGAATCGATCTCATGGCGCTCCCCTTCATGCACGGTTTCGTCAAGCGCACCGTGAAATCGTCCATCGAGAAGATGCTCTTATATCCTTATAAACTGCACATACCCATAATGGAGGCCAGCGGTATCGAGGAGTCTTCGACGGGGATGATGCGAATTAGATTCCTGAAGGGAAATGCGTTCTACAAGCGACGCAACTATAGCCGCCTCTCGCGCAAGAAAGGCAAGGCTTCTTCGCTGATGCGAAACATGCTCAAATCGGACAATTACTTTATCAAGTATTGGACTCGCGAGCAGCGCCAGCTGAGTACACCACCGCGTTTAGGAGACGCACCGAGCTGGGATGGCGTCGAAGACTCGTTTGTGTTGTGCGATCGAGAAACTCCCTTGACGTTCCGCCTCCTTAAACAGGGCGCCGAGCGTATCTCCAACTATGGCGAGGCATCGATCACGTGCGGAGAAATCGCCGATCGCGGACCAGGTCCGATTGTTCTCGAACTCCCTTTCATCGATCCAACGTACTACAAGAAAGAGTGCCCACTCGAGTATTTCGCCGCCGCCGACGGCTACACGCACGAACAAATCATGACTCGCATCAACGAAATCACCGAGTGGCACAAAAAAAGCGAAGAAGAAGCGGATGAGGCGCGCATGAAATACTTTTACCGATGCGTCGAGGAACAGAACAAGACGAAAACACCTGGTGGGAAAAAGTTCATGCACCCGACGATGACAGTCGAGCTCGAGTACCTCGACACCGGCGCTCCGGATGAATTCGATGAGGATTACGAGCAAGGTTTGCTCACCGTCGAACTTCTCGAAGGTCGCAATTTGCTTCGTGTCAAGGACTTGCCGCCGAATCCCATGGCTCACGTGTCTTGTGCAAAGCAAACGTACACGAGTGCGCGCAAATTGAAGACTTCGCAGCCCAAGTTCAACGAACGTTTCGTCTTTTACAACGTCCTTCCAGACGTCGACCCGCTCAGAATCGAAATCAGAGGTTTTGAAGTCTCGCTCGGCTTTGTGGAGATCGACGTCTCACTCGTCCGCCAAAACGTCATAATGAAGGACGTTTTCAAGCTTCAAGGCGTAGCCAAGGGTGAGATCGAACTTTTGCTCCAGTACGCTCCGATGTCCACGAAAAACGCGCTCCACCGCATCCCGGACTTGTAAATCACCATAATCGCGTCATTCCGCGCCTCCTCGACGACGGTCGCGCTCGTCGCGCCCCGCTAGCCGCGCGTCATGCCTCCGACGATGCGTTTCGAGCACTCGAGCCCGACCGCGCGGCTATTTCACTCTCCCGCGACGGTGAAACCGAGCACGTGGTCGACGGGGGAAAGAACGCTTGACGATTCATCTTCAACCGCCGTCGACGAACTCGACGCCGCGTCCTACGCCCGCGTGCTCGAACGAAGAATCGCGGAGCTGGAAGAAATCGTGGAAAAAACGCGAAATACCACCGGTGATGGGAAGTACGCGGCGATGGAGGCGAAGTGCGCGGCGTTGCGGGCGGAGAACGCGAGGCTCAAGGCGACGACGTCGACCGCGGCGCCGCTCCGAGACGTGACGAACGGCTCGCGAGCGCGGGAATCGACGCCGATGCGAGCGTTGAAGAGTCGATTGAGTGAATCCACGGCGGCGATGGCGGTCGAGAACGAACTGCGGGTGGAGTTGGCGAAGGCGAAATCGACGGCGGCGGCGGAGAGCGCCCGCGCGGAGAAGCGGTTTAATAAAGCTTTGGAGACGGCGTCTGAAAACGAAGAGTGGCTGGCGAGCGCGCTTCGAGCAAAATGTGATGAAGTTGAAAAGAGTGAGGCGAAGAGGCGAGGCATGGACGCGAGAATGGGCGAATTACAAGACGCCTTGCGCGTCAGCGAATCGCGTCTTCGCGAGGCGTTGAACAACCTCGATGAATATCGCGCAGAGGTCAAATCGTCCATCAAACGCGAGAAAAAGCACGCAAAAATCATGCACGACAAGTATAAGGCGTGTAAGCGTGAAAGAGCGCAGCTTGAAGCGGAAGTTGACGCGCTGCGTGAACTCGCGTCGACGCCTCCGCCGGATGCGACGCCCGGGTCGGTTTCCTACACCCGCGCCGCGGAATCCGCCGTCAAAATCGCATCATTCGCGATGGAGTACCCTTCCCCATTCGCCGCTTTCGCCGTGGCTTTATTCCACGCCTTATCTTGGCTCTTTCTTCGCCGCGGACCTACCACAAGTCGTTCCAGTGTCCTCGCGCCCCCCGAGCGCTTCGACGTCTCCGGCTTCCTCACCGTTTTCCCTTAGTCTCTCTCTTCCTATCTCCCTCGTGTCGTCGCATTCATTATTAATTTATAATCCTTTCGAACGCGCGTCGTCGTCCCTCGCGCGTCGTCGTCCCTCGCGACGTCCCGCTCGCGCGGCCTCGCCTCGCGTCCCGAGGGCTGACGTCAGCCGACGTCACGCATCCACGCGCGCTTCACAATCCGTCGCGCGCCGCGAACGCGCCCGACGCCGATCGAATGCACGCCGCGATGACGCACGCGATGACGCGCGCGATGCCGCCCGCGCGCGCGGCGCCCGCGCGTCGCGCGACGACGACGACGACGGCGCGTCGCGTCTTATCCGCTCGGTCCGCCGTCCGCGCGCGCGCGAGCGCGGCGATCGCGAGCCCGGACGCGCGCGCGAAGGAGGCGCAGGCGTGGATCGACGCGTGGAAGAGCGGCGCGAGCGCGGGCGCGGCGGGCGCGGCGGGCGCGGCGGCGGCGGCGACGACGACGACGTTTGAGCTGCGCCGCGGGTCTCGAAAGGTGTCCGACGAAAAGGAAGCCGCGCTGCTGAGCACGACGTCGTTCGGCACGATCGGTCTGAGCGTTGGATTGCCTCTGCTGCTGTACGGGTTCTGCGCGTACTTTTCGTTCCTGCCGGGGGCGGATATCTCGGCGTTGATGTTGATTTACGGCTTTCCGATTTCGCTCATCGGCTTCGCGCTGAAGTACGCCGAGTTGGAACCGTTGAAGCTCGTGACGTACGAGGACGCTTTGAAAGTGCGGGAGGAACAAACGACGCCGATCTTGACTCAAGTGCGAGGGGACGTGACGCGATACAGATACGGAGATGAGCAACATTTGGAGGAGGCGCTGAAGATTATTTTCCGCTTCAACCGACCGGGCGGTTTGCGAAGAAACCAAGCCCCCGAGCTCGTGGGGTTGTCCGAACAGATCATCAACGATCGTTACGCGTTGTGCCTCGAGTTCGATTCGCCCAAGATGGACTTCACCGAGTGGACCGATCGCGTGAGCAAGATTACGACGTTTTTCGGTCCGGGCGTCATCGCCGCGGCGACGCGCATCGACGGCGACGAGCACAAGGTTGAGATCGCGTTGATCACCACCGGCGAGGGCGGCGGGGAGATGCAAGACATGGAAGTCTTACCTCCGCTCGCCCCTGGACAACCCGCTCGATACGTCAAGCGCGGTACCGCGTAATAAAATCCTTTGTAGTACACGACACCGATTCGCCTCGACTCGCCGCAGACGCCGCCTCGCGCGCGCGATGACCGCGCCCGATCTCTCCCGCTTCGACGAAGGCTCGAGCGATGAGGACGATTTCATCGCTCGCGTGCGCGCGCGCGAGCTCGCCGAGGGCGCCGACGACGCGAGCGCCGACGCCGACGCGTCGCCGCCGACGACGAGCGGCGGCGGCGGCGACGATAAAACCGACGCCGACGCGCGCGTGAGCGCGAATCGCGCGTCCAAGCTCGAACGCGCGCGAGAAAAGAAGCGCAAGGCCAAGCAAGCGCGCGCAAAACGGCGTAAACTGGAAGAGGGACGACCGCGAGGAACGGACGAGACGGAAGGCGGCGGCGACGCGGCGAACGCCGACGACGAAGACAAGGTGTTCCACGGCACGTTTAACGTCGAGGGCGTGGTGATGAACGACGAATTAGTGCTCGTGGATAAAAAGTCTAAAGCCGTGTACTCGAGCACGGAGCGTACGGCGAATGGGGAACACGTCAGGATCGGGACGTGGGACGACGCGACGCAGAGCTATACGTATTGGAAACCGGCGGAGAAGAAAAAGGATGAGAGAAAAGAGAAAGGGGCGGTTTTGAACGAGCGTGGGGAGACGATACCGGCGATCTTTAAGGGGAACGCGAAGTTAGCGGAAGAATTTAAGGCGCCGGCGGAGGTTGAGCATCCGTTCGAGACGGACGCGGACGACCACTGCGAGACGTCGCCTGAGGCGCACGAAAACGTAGCGAATTTCTTAAAGGCGGCGTGCGGGCGCTTGAATAAAACGCCCGCCGACCTGGTGATTTATGACCCTTACTACTGCGCCGGAGGTACGCGAAGGAACTTGGCTTTGATTGGATTCACGAACGTCATCAATCGCAACGAAGATTTTTACAAAGTCATCGAAGAGGGGCGCGTGCCCGAGCACGACGTCTTCCTGACAAATCCACCGTACTCTGCTGACCACATAGAGAAGTGCGTGACGTTTGCGGCAGAAAATCTTGCTGCACACGGCCGTCCGTACATGCTGCTCTTGCCCTCGTACGTCATTCACAAGGATTACTACCTGCCCGCGTTGCTCACGGGCGGCTCGCGAGGGAAGGAAAAGGCGAAATCGCTCGAGCTTCAGCGCAAAGACGAGGAAAACAACGAAGATGACGTCGAGGAGAATGGCGATGGTATCAAGCGTCACGGTGGTGGTGCCGCTCGAGCGCAAATCTTGCCATTCTACATCGCGCCGAAGAAGCGTTATTATTATTGGACACCCAAGGCGATGGTGAAGGCGCGCGCCGCCAAAGGTCAAAGCGAAGAAAGCGCCAAGGCGCGTCGCAAGCGAACGCACATAGGCGCCCTGGGTGAACGTACCTCACCGTTTCTGTCGTTCTGGTACTGCTGTTTCGGGTCGATGCAGCGCGATGTGTTGGCGTGGCACAAAAAGTTGCCTCGTAGCGAAGTTTGGGGGTACGTGGTGGCGCGACACCCGAACGATTTGCCGCTCGCCGTGCTAGACGAATGGGATCCGCGCAGGATCGCCGCCATGGAAAAAGCCAAGGCTGATGGAGTGGAAATCCCGCAGCTTAGTTCGTACGCCGGTTTTACCGGCGCCGCGCAATCCCCAGCCAAGAAGAAATTCTACAAATGAAATCGTTTTACAAGCCTGCGTTTTACAATGCACAAATGCCTAGATAGAATACAACACGAACACATTATCACTCGTTCTCCATGCCACACGCGTACACGAGCATCGCTGCGCGCGTAGAGCGTGGAAAACCACCGGAGGTGAGTCTATGAACCGTTAAGCTTTGAACCTTCGAGTCGCGAAAACGAGCGCCTCTACACGCGAAGAATGGTTAGAAACAAACGCCGTTCGACGACGAACGCGCGCGCGCGCGACGACAACACACGCACCTTGCACCGACATCGGAAGCTCTGAAATATCGACCGAGATATCTTCCGCGAAGATCGGCAAATCGCACAGCGTGAAGAGCAAATTTGGTTCCTCTGAGATCGCGTAAATCGTATCCTCGTCGCTCTCCGAAGCCCAAATCCGCGTGATGCACGCTTGCGTGCGCCGTATGCGATCTTCCAAATCGTCACACATCAACAGTTTCGGACAATCCATCACCATGGCGCTAATCTTTCCCACCTTAAACGCCCCTCGCAGCGTCAACAAGTTCGCCGTCGCCCTCGCGATGTCGCACGTCGCCACCTCCGTGCACCGCCCCACGAGCGCGCCCACGTTCATTCCCGGCACCCCTCCCAGCGCGCGCTCCAACCGATCGAACTGCACCATCAACTTTTCGACGTCTTGAAAGTACGCGTCCCCGATGTACAGCTCCCTCGCCGCGCGCTCCGCGTCGAGCGTTCGCGCGCCCTTCCCCTTCAAAAACTCCTCCACCCGCACGCACTCGAACGCCGCGCCGCGTCCGTCGCCCGCGTCGAACGTTCGCGCGAGCTCCGCGCGCGCCTGTTCGTTCGCCATTCGCGCGGCCTCGGCGAGGATCTCTCTCGCTTCGTCGATCGCCGCGCGCAGTTCGTCCTCTCGCATGCGTCCATCGTCGTCGTCGTCGTCGTCGTCGTCGTCGTCGTCCGCGCGCGCGCGCGCGACGCGCGTCGCTCGACGACCGCCCTTTCGCGCGCGTCGCCTCGCGCGCGCGCGCGTCGGCGCCGCCGCGGCCGCGCGTCCGCGCGCGCGCGACATCGTCTGCGGCGTCGCACTTCGCGGCGTCGCACTTCGCGGCGCGCGCGCGGACGATCGACGCGCGCGACGCGCGCCATGGCGAGCGACGCGAGCGAGGGCGCGAGCGACGCGCCGGGCGCGCCGTCGGCGTACCCCACGAACGCGTCGGCGTACGAGCTGCTCGAGGAGATCGGGCACGGCGTGAGCGCGACGGTGCGCGCGAGGCGAACGACGCGACGCGACGCGACGCGACGACGACGCGCGAGACGACGCGCGCGCGATGACGCGAGACGGACGCGGGACTGACGGGCGAGCGATGGTGTCGGCGCGCGACGCAGGTGTGGCGAGCGCGATGCGCGACGAACGACGAAGTCGTCGCGGTGAAGGTTTTGGATCTCGAGGAACACGAGCCGGAACACCTGGACGAGATCCGACGCGAGGCGCAGACGATGAGCATGCTGAGTCATCCGAATTTGGTGAAATATTATTGCTCGTTCGTGAACGAGGCGTCGCTTTGGGTGGTGATGCCGTATCTCGCGGGGGGATCGGCGCTGAATTTGATGAAGTGGTCGCATCCGGGAGGTTTCGAGGAACCCGTCATCGCGTGCATCGTCAAGGCGGCGCTCAAGGCGCTGGATTACTTTCATCGTAATGGGAATATTCATCGAGACATCAAGGCTGGGAACATTTTGGTGGATGAGAACGGGGCGGTGAAGCTGGCCGATTTCGGCGTGAGCGCTTCGTGTTGGGGTTCGGGAGGCCGACCGCGGTCGCACCAGACTTTTGTCGGCACGCCGTGCTGGATGGCGCCAGAGGTGATGGAGCAAGAGAACGGGTACGATTTTCACGCCGACATTTGGTCGCTCGGGATCACGGTGCTGGAGTTGTGCCACGGGCACGCGCCGTTTTCCAAGTTTCCGCCGATGAAGGTGCTCTTGATGACGCTTCAAAACCCAGCGCCGACGCTCGAAGAGCAACCCGAAGACGGTCGGCATTTCTCTCGCGCCCTTCGCGAGTTCGTCAGTCTTTGCCTGCAAAAGGATCCGTCCAAGCGCCCGCCGGCGAGCAAGCTTTTGGAGCACAAATTTTTGAAGGAGGCGAAGAAAGCCGATTGGCTCGCGAAGACGTTGCTCGAAAACATCCCTTCTCTGGGCGATCGCACGCGCATGCTCGCCGAACGCGAGGCGAAACGGCGCGCGGAATCGAACGCCGTGGGTGAGGCGCAAGCGGAAGCCGCTTCGAACGAAGCTTACAAGCACGGGGTGTCTAATTGGAATTTTGACGTCGACGAATTGAAGGCGCAGGCGGCGGCGATGGACGATCCCGCGGTGGCTGAATCCGACGCCATCGCCGCGGCGAACGCGCTCGAAAACATGCACATGGGCGAAAAGAGGAGCGTCGAGAAGAAAGGCCGATTCGAAATCATCACCGAAGACGCGCCCGAGTCGTCGGCGACGTCGCAAACGGTGCAGCGACGAGGACGGTTTGACATCATCGAGGACAACCAGCGCGGCAGCCGAAGCACGTCTCCCACGCGCGCGAGCTCACCCGCGCCGGGCGTTTCGCGCACAAAGAAGGCGGTACAAAAAGGTCGATTCACCGTGCACTCCGAAGCCGGCGCGGACGACATGGGCGTGGATCTACGCTACTTTTCCGAAGTCGCGCAATCCGCCGCCTCCGTCTCCGCCGCCCTCCGCGATCTCTACGCCCAAGCCCAAGCCCAAGCGACCGCCATCGCCGAGCTTCGCGACGAGAACGCCCGTCTCCGCGCCCGCGTCGCCGAGCTCTCCGAACGCGCCTAGACGCGCGCTTCACATCGACTCTGTAACATCACCCGACGCCGCCTCGCGTCCCGAACCCGTCGTCCTCACTCCCCCGGAATCATCTCGTACGACCACCCGCGCGCGCCTCGCGCCGTCATCCACATCACCGTCGTCGCGTACCCTCCCGCCAGCGCGCACATCCCTCCCACCACCGTCAGCGCCGTCGTCGTCCCTCGCGCCGCGTGCGCGTCCGCCTCGATCGCGCCCAGCGCGAAGAGCGCGCGCGTCCCGAGCATCGCCGTCCCCAGCGCGAGCAGCGTCGGTCCCAGGCACTTCGTCTTCGTCGGCAGTCGCGCCCACGCCCGCGCCCGCGCCCGCGCGTCCATCTCGTCGTCGTCGTCGTCGTCGTCGTCGTCCTCGCGCGCGGGATCGCGGAACTGGTCGGCGTGCATCGCCATGGCGCGTCGCTCGACGATCCTGTGCCGCATGCGTCGCGCGCGCGTCGACGACGACGCGCGAATGCGCGGCGCGCGCGCGGGACGGTCGGGAATTCGCGCGACGCCGCGTCGATCGCGACGCGTCGTC
>Ga0181597_10002020_pt1 | contig 22368 bp, 17 predicted proteins | sample 041ome_5_FD_148647 | JGI IMG/M metagenome (GOLD analysis project Ga0181597, IMG submission 148647) | Coastal salt marsh microbial communities from the Groves Creek Marsh, Skidaway Island, Georgia - 041403US metaG (spades assembly) | ecosystem: Environmental > Aquatic > Marine > Intertidal zone...
TTTGGGGATTGGTGTGAGTTCCTGTCGGATGCGGCCAAATGCCTTATCCGACCTACGATGCCAAGCAAGTGCTAGTAGGTCGGATAAGCGCAGCGCATCGGACGAGATGCCCGCACAATTCCCGAAGGAGTGACACGTCAATGTCGGATGACGGCCAAAGGCCTTATCCGACCTACGGGTGTTGCAGGTCGGAGTGTTTGTCTTAGGGCTTATACCAGGTTGGGGATAGAGACTTCGGGGTTTACATCGGCTTCGTAATCCACGCCGGGCACTTCAAAGCCAAATAGCTGCAGGAATTCTTTTTTATAGCCGGCAAAGTCAGTGAGCTCGCCAATATTGTCGGTTTCAACCTTTGACCACAGATCAGCCACGGCGTTCTGGACTTCCGGTTCCAGTTCCTTGTAGTCGGCGCGCCAGCGGCCGTCGTCATCAAGGTGCGGCGTATCGCCATAGAGACTTTCGCGGAATAATAAATCCACCTGCTCGATGCAACCTTCGTGGGTGCCCTGCTCTTTCATCACCTTGAACAGCAGTGCCAGATACAGCGGCATGACGGGAATGGCGGAGCTGGCCTGGGTGACTACAGCTTTGAGTACCGACACGCGGGCTTCACCGTTCAGATCATTCAGGCTGGACTCTATGGCTTTGGCTTTTTCGTCCAGGTCTTTCTTGGCGGCGCCGATGGTACCGTTCCAGTAAATATCCCAGGTCAGTTCGGCACCCAGATAGGTATAGGCGGTTGTCTTGGCACCGGGAGCCAGCACGTCGGCGGCTTTCAGGGCATCGATCCACATCTGCCAGTCTTCACCACCCATTACTGCGACGGTGTTGGCAATTTCTTCTTCACTGGCGGCGGCCACAGACATTTCCTGAATCTGTTCCTTGTCGGTATTGATACCGCGCATGGTGATATCCTGCCCGATGGGTTTCAGAGTCGAACTATGCAGTTCACCGGTCACCGGGTGCAGACGCTTTGGTGAGGCCAGGCTATAAATCACCAGATCCACCTGCCCCAGATCTTCTTTTATAGTGGCAATAGTTTTTTCTTTAATTTCATTGGAGAAAGCATCGCCATTGATGCTTTTCGCATACAGGCCTTCCGCGTCAGCGTATTTATGAAATGCTGCCGAGTTATACCAGCCGGCCGAGCCGGGTTTTTCCGAACCTGGCTTTTCAAAGAACACACCCAGGGTGGCCGCACCACTGCCAAAAGCTGCTGTGATCCGTGAGGCCAGGCCATAACCGGTGGAAGCACCAATGACCAAAACCTTTTTCGGGCCGTTCTCCAGCGCGCCATTGGCTTTCACCACATCGATCTGGCGTTTTACGTTGGCATCGCAACCAGTAGGGTGAGTGGTAATACACATGAATCCGCGCACACGGGGTTTAATGACCATACTGAAATTCCTGGGTTGTTTTATTGGTAGTTTGTTATTTCTTTTTTGTTTTTTTTGCATGCTGCAAGCAATGGTTAAAATTCTATCACAGGATGATCACCTTTAAGGAGTGAGGCGCGCAAGGGCTTGCTCACGCGCTTCAGGAGCAAGACTGGCAAGAGCATCCACCCTGTCATAAAAACCCTCCATCTCATAAGCGCTTTCAGCCAGTAAGGCTTCAAAGGCGGGCACCTGATTGAAATAAGTGGCCACTGTATTCAGCTTGGCATTGTTTATGTCGTCGGCGAACCAGTCATCATAGGCGTTATAATCCTGCCAGCCCTGCTTCACTTGCTGGTAATCCTGTCTGAGGGTTTCCATCAATGCGGCTTTTTGCGCACGCTTCTCTGTAGCAGACAAGTCAGTCTTATAGAGCGCTTCCAGCGCGGGAATAACACTCTGCACCAGGCTGACAAATTCCCGGCGGTACTGCTGTTCAAGATTGGCCTGGGCAATCAGCAGGTCCGCCTCATTTGCATCACCGACCTGTTTCAGCCAGCGCTTGAGCCCTTCCAGCTCCACGGCAGTGGCAAAGCTTTCATTAAAGATGGTGTCACCGGGAATATAAACACGCTGATGGGCCAGCTCATGAAATATTAGTGACGCCAGACGATGCTCATCGCGATTGATTATGGTGTTAAGCACAGGGTCAGCAAACCAGCCCAGGGTTGAATAGGCCGCCACGCCCCCCACATAGACATCAAGTCCCTTTGCTTTCAGGGTGGTGGCATAATCCTGCGCCTTTTGCTCACTAAAATAACCGCGGTAAGTGACGCAACCAGCCACGGGATAACACCAGTCTTGCGCAGTCATGGAAAATTCCGGTGCGGCAAAAACATTCCACACTACGAAGGGCCGCTGCAGATCCACATAGCTGGCGTAATTTTTTTCCACCGGCAATGCCAGCGAGGTTTCAGCAAATTCACGAATCTCCAGAATGCTTGAAAGCCGTTGTTTCAGCGCTGCATCGGTAGCCGGATCAGCAATAAGGGCCTGAATATTTTCACGCTTGCTGAGAATGCTGAGTTGGCCTCTGATGGCCTGGGAATAAAATGACAGGGACTCGCAGGACACCAGAAACAGGAATGAGAAAAGGCAGAAGAAAGAGATCGCTGTTTTTTTCACGCTGAGCAGATCCCGTTTCATCAGCTAGACTGTCTCGCCGCTCAGAGTGACAAGGACGCTGCGAGGTCCGCCGTGATCTCTGTGTTCTCCAAGGAATAATCCCTGCCAGGTACCCAGCACCAGCTCACCGTTAGTGATGGGAATGGTGACTTCACAGCCCAGCAAGGCACTTTTGATATGAGCCGGCATGTCGTCACTGCCTTCATAAGTGTGATCAAAATAGGGTGCATCTTCCGGCACCATGACATTTAAATGCCTTTCCAGATCATCACGCACAGAGCCATCAGCATTTTCATTGATACTGAGAGAAGCGGAGGTATGTTGCAGAAAAAAATGCGCTGTGCCGATTTGATAGGCGCTTAATTCAGGCAGTTGCTGAAGCAATTCACGGGTAACCAGGTGAAAGCCACGGGCTTTTCCCGACAGGTTAATTTGCTTCTGTAACCAGTTCATTCCACAACGTTGATTTCGAAAAGTGAGGACCACAGTTTGCCAGTCACAAAAAGACGCTGGCCCTCTTCATCCCAGGCAATGCCATTAAGAACTTCATCACGGCTTTTGCGTTGGGGATACAAACCGCTGAGATCGACAATACTGTTTACCTTACCTGTCTGCGGATCAATTCTCACAATCACATCCTGATACCAGACATTGGCCCAGACTTCGCCGTTGATAAATTCCAGTTCATTCAAAGACTGCACCGGGTTGCCATTGAGTGTGACCTGAACACGCTTTTCCTGTTGCAGGGTTTCCGGATCAAGAAAACGCAGGTAGGCACTGCCGTCACTGACGATGAGCGCATCATTACCAAAGGTGATACCCCAGCCTTCGCCGGCCAGAAAAAAAGTTTTCTGCTGTTCAAAACTGTCTACGTCATAGACAAAACCCATATGGGATTGCCAGGTCAGCTGGTAAACACGATCATCGACGATGGCGATGCCTTCCCCAAAAAAACGCTGGGCAAGGTTCTGGCGTTTCAGCAACTCACCGGTTTCCAGATCCACCATGCGTAAACTGGACTGACCATTACGACCGGTGCCTTCATATAAATTGCCCTGATACCAGGTCAAGCCCTGGGTAAAGGCAGCCGCATCATGGGGCCAGGTATTGACCACTTCTATTTTGTAAACCGGCACCTCGTCCGCTGCCAGTAAGGCGATATTCGTCTGTAAAAAAAACAGACTCAATACTGCCAGCAAGTTCAACAGATTCCGGTTAAGCCTGGCGGTGATTTTCAACTGTAGCTGGAATGGTTTCATGTAATCCTTGTTGCAAATTGCCTGCTCTTATTTGCTTGAGTCCTGATTATCAGCCCTTCAGGCTTAATCAGTGTTTAACAAGCCCCTCAAACTGGCAAGCCCCGACTCATCGGCAGAGAAAATACCCTTTTCGGTAATCAATCCGGATACCAGTCTGGAGGGCGTAATATCAAAGGCATAATTGAGCGCTGCGCTACCCTCGGGCGTTAATCTTACTGTATCCATTATGCCCTGGGAATTCAGACCCTGAATAGAAGTAATTTCTCCACTGTGCCGTTCTTCAATGGGTATTTCGTCGGAGTCCCAGTCAATACTGGACACTGGCACGGCTACATAAAAAGGCACATCATTATCGTAGGCGGCCAGTGCTTTTAAATAAGTGCCTATTTTGTTGCAGACATTACCTCTGTAGGTGGTTCGATCGCTACCGACCAGGCAAAGATCCACCTGTCCGGATTGCATCAGATGACCACCGGTATTGTCACTAATCACGGTATGGGGAATCGCCTGTTTTCCCAGTTCCCAGGCAGTAATGCTGGCACCCTGGTTTCTTGGTCGCGTTTCATCCACCCATACATGGACCTCTATGCCCTCTTCCCAGGCCTGGTAAACCGGTGCCATTGCGGTGCCGCGATCCACGGTAGCGAGCCAGCCGGCATTGCAATGGGTAAGAATATTCACCGGGCCTGCTTTTGCTTTGGCAATTTCCTGAACAAGCTCCACCCCATGCAAGCCAATGGATGTGCAGTTGCTGACATCTTCTTCACAAATTGCCAGCGCTGTTGCCAATGCCGCCCTGTTTTTTGCCTCGCTATTCGACTCTTCACTGATCCTGTCCAGCATTCGGGCAATCGCCCACTGCAGATTGACCGCCGTCGGACGTGTGGCCAGCAGAAGTTTTCCTGCCTCCTCAGGGGGCAGGTTTCCTTCTTTTACAGAAAGATAAAGACCAAAAGCCGCCGCTGCCCCGATCAGGGGAGCTCCTCTCACTTGCATGGTTCTGATGGCATGACAGACATCGTCAAGACAGGTAAGCGACAGCACATCAAAAAAATGGGGCAGGCCGGTCTGATCAATAATTTTTACCGAATGATCCGAAGCATCAAACCAGATACTGCGATAATGGGTGCCGTCGATTTTCATGGTTTAGTTAAGTTTTCTTTTCATGAGCGATGTAAATATGGTTTGGTGTTTTTTTGTTCGGTGTATCAGGGTGAACCGCATTCTTCACCTCGGATGGCGCTGCGCTTATCCGGCCTACGGGGTATTGTCGCTTCTATATCGGGGCGAACCGGGTTCGTCATGTCGGATGGTGTCCCTGCGGTCCTTATCCGACCTACGGGTTGGGTGCAGATTTGGTACGGGTTGGTTGCAGATTAGCCGCTTTCATCCGCCCACCTTTATCCTTTATCCTTTTTCCTTTATCCGAATCTCAAATAACCCGCTCGTTTCCGCCATCAACCGCTACCTGTGCACCGGTGGTACTACCGGTATCCGGACTCACAAAAAGTCGCGCCATAATCGCCACATCTCGACTGGTTACTGTTTTTTTAAGCACATTGTTTTGTTTGTATTGCTCAACGCTCAAGCCGTAATGCGCCGCTCGAGTAGCAAGAGTTTCCTCATCCCAGACACCGGTATCAAACACAGCGTTGGGGTGCAGAACGTTAACCCGAATACCGTCTTCTCCCAATTCCAGCGCTGCCACCCGCGCCAGTTGCGTCAGACCCGCCTTGGCGACAGAATAGGCGCCAGCGCCCGGCCCAGGGGCGGGGACATTTTTTGAGGCAATTATCACCATGGCGGGATCAAGTCCCTGTTTCAGGAACGGTAGTGCACAGCGCATCAGCTTCATATGAGAATCAAGATTCAGCGCCATACTGGACTGCCAGTTTTCATCGGACATTTCTGACAGGCTCTGGCTGGCGGTAAAACTTCCAGCATTGCTGACCAGCATATCCAGTCCACCAAAATAGCCTATGCCCTGCTCAATGGACGCCATAACACCAGGCACATCAGTCACGTCACAATGCAGTCCCAATACCCGGGAATTCTCATAAAGGCTGGTAATTTCCGGATTGATATCCAGCGCCAGTACACAGGCACCACTTTGCATCAGTTCTTCCACGCAGGCTTTTCCTATGCCGGAGGCCGCGCCGGTGACCAGCCCCACTTTGCCTTCCAGAGCTGGCGCACTGCTGGCTTTTTTTAGCTTGGCCTGTTCCAGCTCCCAGTATTCAACAGCAAACAAATCCTCTGGCGGTAGCGCTTGCCAGCCACCCAGAGCCTCGCCCCACTGGATCGCCTTGATGGTGTGTTCGCTTATGTCTGAGACTACCTGCAAACGTTTGTGATTTTGGGCGAAGCAGAGCATGCCTTTTTCCGCCCACACGGCAAAGCGCGGTGCGCTATCGAGACAACTCAGGTTGCCATCATTATGACGCTCAAAATAGGCCTGATAATGGATGGCAAAGTCGGTAATGTCTGCCTGCGGATCGGTCGTCACGATAGCCGGTACAGGTTTGGTATGAATCGTATGATCCGGCGTTATTGGTCCGCGACTGGCGAAATCTGCGACGCCTTCAAGACTGGCAAAGCCTGTGGCTGCTTCAGTGGTGTTCATGCGAGCCAGCATGGCACGGCCAGCTAACGCGGAGACCTGTTTACGCATGGTGGCCAGTAGCACCATGTCCTCTGTGTTTGGGGAATAAGTGGCAACGGCTTGCTGCTGTAAGATCCCCTTTTGATCCAGATAATCTTCTACCCCGGACACCAGCTCGATCATGTTTTCATAACTACTTCGGGCATTGTCATGGAAAGTAAACAGGCCATGATGCATAAGGAAAATACCCTTGATAGATGACCAGTCAAGCCCACGGGTTTGCTCAAACACCTGCTGCGCCAGCACAAAGCCGGGCATGATATAGGGTAAAATGAGTACCTCCTTGCCGAAAATACCACGCAGGATAGATTCACCATCAGCAGTATTACTCACAGCCACTACTGCATCGGTATGGGTATGATCAACAAACTTGAAGGGAATGATGGCATGCAGAATGGCTTCCACTGAGGGCGTCGGGGCTGCCGGGTCCAGTAGTGACAAACGCAACTGCTGCATCATCTGACTATCAGTCATTGATTCCAGAGAAGCCAGTTGCTGCAGATAGTCAAGATCACAGGGAGCGAAGCCTTCAGCTTCAATTGTACGAAGATCCCAACCGGAACCTTTTACATAGAGCGTCTCCCTGCTCTGCCCAAAGATATCCTTTGAAGCGCTTTTAACAGAGGTATTACCGCCACCATGAAGCACAAGGTCAGCATCCTGCCCAAGTAATCTTGAGGTATAAACCCTTAGCAGTAAATCCGAGTCCAGAAATGGTTTAGCGTCTGTGTCCTGCCAACGACTTTGCATAATAAGTAATTGGTATTGGAAATCAGAGTAATGAAATAACGATACAGACCAGTGTTCCCAGTATCATCAATACCGAAGGGATAAAGCCCATCATAAACCCAATGCCGCGGCTGGCCGGGTCCTTAACGTAATTGATGGCATAGAGAAAGCGGCCAATCAGCCAGATGACGCCAAGACCTGAGGCAATGTAATTTCCTGCCCAGCCAACACTTTCCCCCATCCAGGCAAACGAGACAATGGCAGGGATAAAAATTATCATTTGTTCCTGCGTATTTTGCTGAACGCGGAAATATCTTTCGAAAACAGGATTACCCGTGGTGGCCGGCGCATGGACTCCATACTTCATCCTGGCACCTCCAACCTGAAAAGAAAATACCGTGTACTCAATTAGTGCCAGCATGATAATTAAAATAACCAGTGCCATGTTTCACCTCACCTTTATCGATTGTATTTTTCAGGATATCCATTCCGTAATAATTCAGCTTCCCTGAATGCAAATAGCCCGGGAAATACCCGGGCCATTTTAAATTTTTACTGGTGTCTGGCTTGACTCAGCCAGTGGGCTTATCCGTATTGCGATACCCCATTCTATTAAGGCTTATTCCATTACCGAAATAGTAGTTACCCCAGCTGCCCTGGCCGAATCCATGGTTTCTACAAGGAAATTCGCGCTGGACTGTTTGTCTGGTCGAATAATCACTGACGCTGCTGGATTCTCAGCTCGTGCTGAGGCAACCCTGGCACGTACCGCGGAAATATCAATACGTTCCTGATTGAAGAAAAGCTGATTACGTGAATCAATCTGGATCAGTATGTTTTTGGGAGTATCATTGGAAGGCGGTGGAGGATTGTTATTCGGATCCTGGCCTTCGATATCCATGGCATTTTCTTTCAGGAAGGAAGCTGTTACCACGAAGAAAATCAGAAGAATAAATACAACGTCCAGCATTGGAGTAAGGTCGATATTGGACTCGTCTTTTTTCTTCTTAAGTGAACCGCCTACTGTTTTCATTAATTACTCCAGAAAATCTTTTGCTGTCTGTTCTTGTTTATATTTAATAGCCTTGTCTATGGCTGCTAATGGATTTTTATGACTACTTGTAAGTACTAGTGAAGACTAAATACGTACTGACAAGGTCTTTAATAATCACGTTATTAAAAGTCTCTTTATATAGCGTGTTTATATAGCTGAAATGGCTGTGGCAAAGGGCACCCCTGGGGTCGCTTGCTGATCACTTCTCACTGCGCTTTCAGGAATAGGCGAGTATATCACCTTACACGCCTTGCACAATACCATACCCGGACATCTTCGCCCTCTGCCTTGCCGAGATTAAAGAGGGCTTTTACAGCCCAAAAAAAAGAGGGCAAAAACCCTCCTTTTATTTATAACCATATGTTTTATATACTATTTTTTGATTGAGCCAATAGTAAAGCCGGCAAGATCTGCAAGCTGACGAGGGCCCTTGCCATTGCGCGCTCCGACACGAAGACCAGAGTACAGGTTCATCAAAATGTCAGCAGCCATATCGGCTTTTAGCCCACGAACCAGAAGACGGGATTTTTCCATTTCCTTGGTTCTGGCCAAGAGAGATTTGCGAATCACATTAAGGGCACTTTTCAGGACTTTCTGAACTTCCTTGTCCCAGTTGATGCTTTCGCATACCGAATTAACCAGCAGGCAACCCAAAACACGCTGTTTGTTGGGTGCTGAGATAATCGCAGTATCAAAATAAGCGTCAATTGCTTTCGCGGCATTGAGCTTGCTGTTTCCGAGAGTAGCATCAATGTCGGCTTTAACCAGTTCATTGTATTTCTCAACACAAGATTTAAAAAAGGCATCCTTGTCACCAAATGAATTATAAAGGGTGCCACGATTAATATCGGTAGCATCAAGAAGCTTCTGTACCGAGCTGGCTTCATAACCCTCTTTCCAAAACTGTTCCATTGCCTTGGTAAGGACCTTGTCTTTTTCAAACTCTACTGGTCTTGCCATAATCTAGTTCTAACCTCAATTCTGTTGGTAATTGGTTTTTCTTGCAGCTGGCTCACTCAGAACCAGACACTACTCAGTCAAAATAAGGGGCGCATTCTAGTACAAAGTAATCAGGGTAACCAGTTTACAACTGAAAAAATCCCTTAAATATGCGATGATTTTTCAAATTAGGGAAAAAACTCCCATGAATATTGAATGTTGAGTCCATATTGCACAAAAAGCGGAATACCTGCCCTGATTTGGGGCGCTTAGTCAGACCTCACAATTAAGGGTATAATTCTGCGGAATCAGGTTTCCAGACTCCTTTTTTCAGGAAACTTTCAAAGATCAGGTTATCAGGGTAGTAAAGATTTGTGTTTTTTATCTGTAAACAAATACGTTTACTCTCGTTTTAACTCTTTTTGTGGTATGGCATTAAATGCCCGGTGCGTTTCTATGTTTTTTGGAAAAGCAAGTTTCCTGACTTTACTGACAATCCTTTTATCGAGCCCGCTATTTGCCCAGGAAACAGCCCCGCTCGAGGAGGCTCCCGACTTTACGACAGTAAGTACCGGGTTTGGTGACATCCTTGCGGCCTCGAATGTTCAGGTCAAAATGCGTGATGAGACCGCTATCGCCCTGGATATCTATCGCCCTGCTGGCAACACAAGCTACTCCACCCTGTATGCAGCCGGCCCCTTTCCTCATGGCATAGACATGCTTACTGACACCGAAACCGAAGCGGGTCCCGTTTCCTGGTATGTCAGCCAGGGTTATGCGGTGGTAGTAGCTAATGTCAGAGGAACGGGAGCCTCTGGTGGCGACTTTGCTTTTTTTTCCAGAGAGGAACAGCAGGATCATTATGAAATTATTGAGTGGATTGCTGATCAACCATGGTCGGACGGAAAAGTAGCCGGCACCGGTGCGGGATATTACGCCGCGTCACAATGGCAAATGGCTATACAGAACCCCCCCCACCTGGCATGTATTGCACCGATTAATGGCACCCTTGATCCTCTTCGTGAATGGATCAGCCCGGGAGGGCTGTCAAACAATGCCTTTACCAATGATTGGTACGATCGTAAGGTAAGACTGGCCAACGCTTACTCAACAGACACTCCGCGGCTGGTTAATTACGACATGCGTCTGGCCCAGCTTTTACATCAAGGTTTTGATGATTACTGGCGCATTCGAAGCAGCGTGGAAAATACCCAACAAGTTAATGTGCCGGTCTTTGCCATTCATGACTGGAGCATGGCCCGAACCCAACCGGGTCTCAACAGTACGCTGCGGGCTCTTGACAAGCTGAATGTGGCAAACAAGATTCTAATCACCGATCCTGCCAGTGATTCGCCTCTGTATCAGGATACCTCCTTGCTGGCACAGGAATTACTGCCCTATTACGACTGGTGCTTTAACGGACGTCCACCGGACTCCCCTTTTATAGAAGTGCCGCGTATCCGTTATCTGGCAAAAGGTCAGAATACTATCAAGCGCGAAAGTAACTGGCCCCCCGGTAACGTCAGACATGAAGCCTGGTTTCTCAATAACATGCTTGATGGGAACAACAACAGTCTTGCTACGCTCAATGGACAGCAAGACCCGGGCAGTCGGGAAATCAGCACTTTCAGTTCAGCGGAGAATGATGCAAGGATTCGTTTTGTGTCTGCTCCGATAACGCAGAATCTGGAAATTGCCGGCCCGTTAATGCTCGAACTCTATATTGCCAGCACCTTCGCTGACGCCGCTTTCGAAGTTATTCTGCATGAAGAGATAACGCCACAAGCTCCATTGAGTTCCGTATCCAGATTACCCAGTTTTATTGCCGCACCAATGCAGACAAACGAAGCACAACCTGGCGCTGACACTGAAGACATCCTCATTCAGGATGTCACGGTTTCAATGGGCATGCTCAAGGCGTCTTCCAGGGCCAGGGATGAACAACAAAGTACAGAGTTTTCACCGCAGTATGCACTGGATGGAAAACAAACATTACAGCCAGGCCAGGTCACCCGCCTTGATATTGCCATGCGACAAACGTCCTATCGTTTCAGTGCCGGTAACCGTCTGATCCTGGATATAGTTCCGGTAAACGATGGTTCGATACCCGAAACGAAAGCTACCGAGCTGGTTTACCACAGCCGCCGCTACCCTTCCCGTTTGTGGCTACCCGTTGCCCGTGTGCTTCAGCAAGCAACACCAATACCTGGAGAAACTGCAGCACCCCCTGCCATGCAAACTGATCTGCAAACCGATGTGGAAGCAGATAGGCAGCAAAATGAACCAGAGCTTGAGGACGTCCGGCAGTTTTTTGTACCACGCTAGCCCCAATAAGGCAGTGGGCAGGGTAAAGCCTGCGATGAAATTGACAGGAAAAACTACAGACACTACCAGAACAGCACCAGAGTAGTTACCAGACCAATCAGACCACCGATAACCCCACCCCAGACTACCAACCAACCCAGGTGCTTCCTGATCATCTGCTGAATAATTTCCTTTACCAGCTGGGGTGTTAATTCCTCAAGACGTTGATCAACAATTTCTTCCACCTTATCAAGCAGGTTCTGCTTGGAGTCATGCCTGACCTGATCAAGAATTTCCTTGTCTTCACCAACCTGTAACAGAAAGGCGCGCATTTTTTCTACAAAAGGTTCCTTCAGTGGTGATAATGCATCCGCTCCTCCAAACATCGATAACATGCTTGCGAAAGAGGAATTCATGATGACATCAACCAGAGAAGTAAACGCCGCATCAAGATCCACCGAATCAATTATTTTACCCAGCGCGGTTTCTTCTTCGGCATCGGGGCCTGTGCTGGAAATCTTGCTGAAGAAACTATCCAGGTTAGCGCGGGTAAAAAATTGCTCCATGATTAAAGTCTTGATGCCTGACTTGAACTCTTCAAAGCGGGCGGGGATTACTCCGGAGCCATAAAACCCCGGCACTCTTTCAAATAACATATGTATCGCCAGCCAGTTGGTAATTCCGCCGGAAAGGGCAAATAAACCGGTATTCAGCACCAGGGCCTTGAGCTGGGCATTGGCCTCTTCATCAAGAAAGACCCCGACAACTACAATCACTAATGCAACAAGATTGGTAACAAGACTTTTATTCATCAATTCAGACTACCTGTTCAAAACGCTTACAAAACTTATATCCTCCCCCCTTAGGGAGCAGGAAGAATTTCTGGCTCTTCGGTATCGGGAACTACAGTTTGCGTGTCGTCCTCAAGGGGGACAGCTCTAAGTATTTCCTGTGTCGGCTCAAACCCGGAAGAAGGATCCTCCCACGGGCCTTCCAGGCGATAAAGCACAGTAGTGAAATCATCTACCTGATCCTGGAATATCTTGCCGGCAATATAGGTACTTACAGCGATCGGCCATGCTCCCAGAATTCCTGCCAGTACCGAAAGGTTCTGTCCAAGAGGGACGTTAACCAGCATATCCGCATCTATAGTCTGGCTGTGTAGATTAATTTCACCATCAATTGTAATTCTGCTGGAGGGCCCCTCAATCCGGAATGCTCCCTGCGTGGTCACAATTCCGCGGTCAAATTGCAGGCCGCCACGAATCGCATCATAGGCCAATCCTCTTCTATACAGGTCGGAAAAATCCAGCTGCAGACGTCGCACCAGGGAATCGAAACTGAAAGCACCAAACAGGCGACTACCCCCTGAATCGATATCGACAAAACGACCATTACGAATATCAACCTGAACAGTACCAACTACTTTTTCAAGACCAAATGCCGCGGGAGAGCCCGTCCACTGCAAATTACTGACAAAGGCTGCGCTATCACTCTCCACGTTGGCATCATAACCCCACCCCGGCAACACCTGTGCCAGGTCGCCCGCACTGAATACACCATTAAAACTGGTAGTGTGCATACCATTGTCATAACGCCAATCCAGATTGGCGCCTTCCTCACCACCAAGATCCCTGATTTTCGCATCAGGGGTCGTCATTTTCAGTTCGGAAATAGTCGCTGCTGCGCCATCGGTACGCATCAGGAAATCCCACGCCCCCAACTGCTTCTCACCTACGCTAAATTCATCCGTATGAAAATCCATGTCGGGTAAAGTGGCGGGATTAATGTCAGCCATAATATCAATCTCCTCGACTTCAAGGGATTCATCTTCGGGCTCTTCCGCTTCAGGTAAGCGCAGATAGCTGAGGTTTATATTCCAGGGCTTTTGTCTCTCATCGGGAAAAATAAAATCGCCACCCAATAATTCATTTTCAAGTTGCACCAACCAACTATCCGCAGCATCTGAAAAGCCGCTTTCACTATCAGCATTGGTATTACCACTATTCGCCTGATTGATTCTGCTTACTCTGCTATGCACGTTTTCCAGGGTCTGCCCACTGATTAATAACCTGCCCGCCTGCACATCTACCAGGCTGATATATTGATCCAGGGAATCATGCTCCTCGTCAGGCTCAAACGACATTTCTGAAAAGCGATCGGCGGTAATTTCCCAGTCATCATAATTGAAAATATCCACAAGCCCGCTAAATACCAGCCCGGATTCCACCAGAGGAACCACGCCAAAAGTCATTTCCCGTGCAGCCGGCCCAAAAACCACTTTGCCGCCGGTAAATTCATTGTCGGTAATCCTGATATTTGCACCAACTTTATTATCGAACTTTACTGACACCCACTCACTGTCATCGGTGAACTCAATCAGCAACTCCATGGGGCGAATATTTTCTACTGTCTTGGTGAAAGGGTACGGTAATTCAAGTGACAGACCCAGTAACTCCGAGGTAAGTCGTATCCGGTTTCTGTCAGTGCCATTATTAATCTGGCTGGCACTCGGAATTGTGATTTCTGCAAGGTAATCGATCTCGCCATCGGCAAAACCAAGTACATGCTGAACAAAATCAGGCTGACCCTGCCATGCCTCCAATGCAGACTTTGACGCCCGACCACTGCCTACAATACGAGTACCGACAAACTCATTAACACCTTCCTCGTTAGTGGTCATCATGGACTCAATGGTTGCTGCAATTGGAAAATCAAACAGCTTGCCACTCATGGCATTGGCAGAAAGACCTGATTCACTGTCATAGACTACTCTGCCGCGCAGTTCATCTATGGATAACGAATATTCTGGAATTGAAAGGGTACTCTGATTACTTAAGACATTGACCAGCACGTCATTTTCTCGACCCGGGTTATTTATGGGAATACCCAGTTCAATATCAACCTGAAGACTGCCCTGCCCTTGCCAGTCTTCAATAAACGCACCGATATTGTTTCGCACCGGAGTATTTTTAAGAAACTCCAGACCAAGGTCGGTAGTGGTATTACTACTGCTGCTAAGGGTAAGCCAGGAACCCCCTGATGGATCCGGTCGCACTTGGGCCATGGTTTCCGAGAGCAGCATATTCTGGATCATCGCCTTGTCCGCCATGACATCTGCATCATTATTATTGACGGTCACAAAGGCACTAATATCTGTCAGCTCGGGCCAATCCGGCTGAAATTTCAGTACCCCATTATCAATCTGGTAGAACGAAAGTACGGTGCCTGAATTTATAACGGGATTACGCGAGATCAACGTTCTGGAGACAAACCCGCTATCTCTTATATCACCCCCCAGTAACGCATCATCCAGCCAATCCATGGTGCCTTTTAAATTCGGCAAGGTTGGCAAGTACAGTGACTTGTCGCTGGCGTCCATTTCCAGTACACCTATTAGAAGGGTTAATTCAGTGGTTGGATCTCCTTCTGCGTCGCGGTAATTTAACAGGTCAAATTGAACATGCCCGTGAGTTGATTCATTGCGCACATCAATAATACTGCTGTTCACCCGAATCATGTCGTTGAGTAAGCTCCAGTGAACCCGGCTGTTGGCCTCATCATAATTCCAGGGGTCTACAAACAGACGCGGCAGATGAATACTAAATGCTGAAGAATCCAGCTCAACAAAACCACGGTTTCTGTCTGCTTCCAGATAACCGTAGACACCGCTGGCTGCCGGTGCCCCCTGCCAGGCACCTACAGCCACATCTTGCAGGTTGGCAGTGAGAAAAAAATCAGCTTCCTTATCTGTACCAAGCTCAGTGGTGAATAGAATATTAGACAGGCTTCCCCGGGGAGACAGATCAGCAAAGGCGCCAGCTGCTCGCTCTGGCAATACCAAAAGATCATTAATAATGTCATTAACCATGGCCAGATCGAGGCTGTTCGCCGTTATGGCTAACGGTTTATTATCGAGCGCTGATTCGTAATCGAGGTAAAGTTGACCGCTATGCCAAGGCCGGTTTTGCCAATCTATTTCGGCATTTGAAAGCCATGCTTGCCAGTGTTCATCACTACCATGATCCAGAGTCAGTTCCAGGTCAGATATATCCAGCGCAATCGTGTTAATCGAACTGTCCGCAGTACCGCTGCCGTATAAATTCACGCTTTCAAGACTGGATTGCAGGGTGAACTCCATATTTTCCTGAACGCCAAGCCAGAAATCACCGCTTAGCCGGGCCGAATCCAGTGCAATTCCTGGAAGCTCAATATATTCATGAAGCTCAAGTTGAGAGGCCTGTAAATAAGCAGAGGCCGTAAATCGCTGACGCGGATCGCCATTAATTTCCAGCAGCAACTGAAATGGACTTTGCTGACCGGCGATTCTCGCCTGGATTTGTGTAAGGTGACGATTTTCTCTGTTACTCAAATCAACATAGACATTGTCCAGCGTCAGCTCCCGACCATTAAGCCAGTGCAACACCAGATGTGCTTCTGTAATCTGCATGCGTCCGGTCGTGAGAAGAAAATCAATAATGGCATCGGTGTAATCTACAGCGCCTGCCTGCAAGCCTTCCAGCGACCAACTGCCATTTGGGTTTTCTCTAAGAATAAAAGATGGTTCATGAACCACGATGTCATCTATTACCAGGCTTCGGGCAAGAATGCTGTCCAGCAGGGCCGGCTTGATGGAAAGTTGGGAGATAACATGGGGGGCGGTTACAAAATCACTAATAATGTTCAGGTCGCGCACTTCCAGAATCGGCCCAAAACGAAACCAGTCACCTTTCAGTTCCGCAATACTCACCCGGGTACCAAGCAGATTCCCCAGTTGTGCTTCAAGCTGGGCTCTCTGCGAGGAAACCAGAGGCATCATCAGACGCCCCCCAGCCATCAACACAGCAAAAATCAGTAAAAGCGAAAAAGCAATCCGTGAAAGCCAATTCAGGGATTTTCGCCATGGAGCAACCACCGGCTTGGCGCCAGACAATTGCTCCTCTGTGTTTTCCTGTTCCGTCATTAGTGTGTTATTTGTGCTATACCCTTTATCATTTACCTTCCGTCGGAAGACGACCTTGCAGGCCTTTTCCGACCTACGCTACTTTATTTTTACCTTGGTTAAATCTGCAATTTTCGTCGGAAGACGGCCTTGCAGGCCTTTTCCGACCTACGCTACTTTCTTTTTTCCTTTATCTACCTTTCATCAATAAAGCACCACATCAAACTGTTCATTGTGATACATCAACTCAACCTGAAAGCGGATATTTTTGCCCACCAGACCTTCCATATCGGCAACCATTGCGGCATCTTCATCCAGCAGCCTGTCTACTACTTCCTGTGAGGCCATCACCAGAATGGAATCATTATCGAAGGCCCTGGCTACCCGGAGAATTTCCCGAAAGACTTCATAACAAACAGTTTCCGGAGTCTTAATGGTTCCTCTCCCATTACATGTTGGACACTCATGACACAGCATCTGTTCCAGACTTTCCCGATTGCGCTTGCGGGTCATTTCAACCAGACCCAGTTCAGAAAGCTCGGTGATCATGGTTTTAACCGGGTCTTTCTCCAGCGCTTTTTGCAAGGTACGCAATACCTGACGTCGGTGCTCTTCATTCACCATGTCGATAAAATCAAGGATAATAATGCCACCAAGATTTCTGACTTTTATCTGCCGCGCACTGGCCTTGGCAGCTTCAAGGTTGGTTTTGAAAATGGTTTCTTCCAGGTTTCTGGCCCCCAGATAGGCCCCTGTATTTACATCAATTGTGGTCATGGCTTCGTTCTGATCAATAACCAGATTGCCCCCTGATTTCAGTCTTACCGAACGCCCCAGAGCTTTCTGAATTTCATCGTCCACGTTGCATAGATCAAACAGCGGGCGCTCATCTTTATAGTACTCAATGCGATTCTCAACTTCCGGCATGAATTCACTACAAAACTCGGCGACCTTTTCAAAAGTCTTCCTGTCGTCAATTCGTACTCGCTGAACATCGTTATAAAAAAGGTCTCGCATTGCCCGCATGTGAAGCTCCAGATCCTGGTAAAGCGGGGTGATCTTTCGACATCCGTTCATTGCCTGTGCCACAGATTTCCATAGCTTCTGCAGAAAGTGGATATCAGATAACAGCTCAGCCTCACTGACTCCTTCAGCGGCGGTCCGCAGAATAAAACCACATTGTTCACTTAACCCGTTTTTTTCCACACACTGTTCCAAAAGCGTTAGCAGCCGATCACGCTCTTCTTCATTTTCTATACGCTGGGAAATCCCCAGATGTTTATTTCTGGGCATATAAACAAGGTAGCGTGAAGCAATTGATAAGTGGGTAGTCAAACGCGCCCCCTTACTTGAAATCGGTTCCTTGACCACCTGAACCACCAGCATTTGTCCTTCACGCAATAACTGTCCGATATGAACTTCCTGGTTATCAAGGCTTTCAAAACCGTCATGATCCAGACGCGCTATATCCTGCGCATGAATAAAGCCTGCCCGTTCCAGTCCAATTTCGACAAAGGCTGCCTGCATACCCGGCATCACCCTTACCACTTTACCCATGTAAATATTGCCAACCGGACCCTTGTGATTATTACGCTCTATATAGATTTCCTGAAGTAAGCCCTGTTCCAGCAAGGCAACGCGGGTTTCCATCGGAGTTGAGTTGATGAGAATTTCTGCTGTCATGGTTTTTGTCCTGATACCGCGGCTTGCAGAATCACTTGCGCAGTTATACCCACTAGCGATAACAGCTCAACTGTTTCCTGAACCGGAAGCCCCATAATACTGCTGTAACTGCCTTTAATTTCACTGATAAACATCGCTCCAAGTCCTTGAACACCATACGACCCTGCCTTGTCTGCAGGTTCTCCGGTGAGCCAGTATTGGGTAATTTCAGCGTCCAGCAATGGCCTGAAGCTTACCTGTGACCTGGACAGTCGCACCTCTGAATTCTGCGCCGTAACCAGAGCAACAGCCGTTAACACTTCATGTGTGCGACCGGACAGGCATTGCAGAATGCGCCGGGCATCAGCTTCATCCCGCGGCTTTTCAAATATTTCATCTGCAAGAACTACTGTCGTATCAGACCCCAGACAGGCGCATTGCCCTGCTTGCGGAAGACTACTCAATGCCGCTTGTGCCTTGGCTCGTGCCAATCTGCAGACATAATCCTCAGGCGACTCCCCAGATAGGCGTGATTCATCAATATCCTGGGGGAACAACTGGTAAGCAAGTCCCAACTGATCAAGTATTTCCCGACGTCTCGGCGAAGCTGAAGCAAGATAGAGCGTTACTGCGGTCATTATCCAGTTGCCTGTGAAAAATAATGAAATTGATGCCAAACCGTGCATTATCCCTCATAAGCCAGCGCTAATATAGTTGAGGAAAAATCTGCCTGTGCCTTCAATTTATGCTTATGTCAGCACTGCAGCGTTGAGCCTGTTGTTGTTTTTATAGCCATCAGGTCATGAATCTACACTGAACCTTAATAGCGATCTGCAGGAAGCCTTGTCATGGCAATCGTCCAATCTACTCTTTATACTCCTAAACATTCCTAATACTCTCGATACACTCTGGTTGTGGTTAGTCGCAGGAAAAACCCCGAATTATCATAACGGCTCCTTCAACTCTGTCATATAACCCAATCATTTACTGCAAATTCCATTTGTCACATGCCTAAACTAAAATTCAAATCATCCCAGTTCAGTCTGAACCAGTACGAAACAGTCCTTGACTGCCTTTTACGTAACAAGCAATACATTCCTTATGCCTGCCGCGCTGGTATGTGCCAGGCATGCCTTGTGCGTGCGGTGAATTGTGACGCAACAGACGAATCCAAAAAATGGATCAAGCAATCTCTGCAAGACAAAGGCTATACCCTCGCCTGTCAGTGGGTGCCTGATTCCGATGTTGAAGCTGCACTGCCAACAGTGGAAGAGTTTTCAGTTCGCACCACAATTAAAAGCCTCGATTATCTTAATCCTGGCGTGATTCGCTTCATCCTCGACGTCGAGGACAAGGATAGAATGTTTCATTACTACCCGGGCCAGTATGTCACCCTGATCAACCCCCGTGGCATTGCCCGCAGTTATTCAGTGGCCAATAATTACGAAGAAGACCAGACGCTGGAATTTCATATCAGCCAGACAGATCAAGGTGCTTTTAGTGGCTGGTTATTTAATGAAGCTGCGTGCGGTGACGTGCTCCATATGCGCGGTCCCGCTGGCGACTGCTACTATCGCAATGCCAGTGCTGGAGAGTTTCCTGTCATCCTGGCAGCCACCGGTACCGGTCTTGCGCCTTTGTATGCAATCCTTAACAACGCCCTGAATAATAATCACCAGGGAGAAATCAGCCTTTACCATGGCGGCAGAACCTCTGATCAGCTTTACTATGTCGAGGAACTGGAGAAGCTCTCTCAAAATCACCCCAACCTGCATTATTATCCCTGCGTAAAGGAACCAGGCAGCAAGACCTCGGGCAAGGATCCAAAAAATGTAAATGCAGGCAGCATAGAAGAGGTTATTAATAAAAAGATGGATACCGGAACGCTTGCCACAACGCGGGTGTTTTTATGTGGTGCTCCGGATTTTGTCTATAACATGCGTAAGCAGTTTTTTCTGAAGGGCGCCAAATCCGGCAATATCTATTGCGATCCTTTCCTGGAACACAGCGTCGCCGCAACTGGCGGAACGACTTAAGCAAGTCGCAAGAAAGGGATAAAGGAAAAAAATAAAGGATAAAGGTGACCGGTTATACACCGGCTGCTGGTTTAGGGGAAAAATCCGTGGATCGGATAAGGCCCGCAGGGCCGTCATCCGACAGTGGCGACCTCAGGTCGCCTACTTGTAAGACTTTTTTATTCGTTGTTTCGGGTCCACTGCAACACACTTTCATAAGGAATTTTTCCGCCGAATATATCCAGCGCACTGCCAATGGTGAGGTCTACCCTGTCTCGCCCCAGCAGTTTTACCAGATCGAGATCGGAGAGTCTGGCTACTCCGCCAGCATAAGTGACCGGTAATGGCGAGTGCTCACCCAGGATGGCTATTAATTCTTCCTGAATACCCTGGCTTTTGCCTTCGACATCGACACCATGAACAAGATATTCGCTGCAGTATTCAGCGAGGCTCTCAAGCAAATCAGCATGAACCTTTGCTTCGGTAAAAGTCTGCCAGCGATTGGTGACAATATAAAAGCTGCCATCCCGACTACGACAACTGAGATCAAGCACAAGTCTCTCTCTGCCAACCTTTTTGCTTAATTCAGCCAGTTTTTGAATGGAAAGTTTGTTTTCCTCAAATATCCAGGAGGTAACAATAACATGGCTGGCTCCGGCATCCAGATATTCAGTGGCATTATCCGGATTGACGCCACCACCATAGTGCATACCACCGGGAAATGCTGAAAGCGCTTCCAGTGCAGCGGCTTGATTCCCTTTACCAAGGGAAATGACATGACCTCCGACAAGACCATCGGATTGGTAAAGAGCGGCATACTCCGAAGGAGATTTGCTGGAGACAAAATTGGTTTCCAGCAACTCATCATGCCCATCTTGCAGGGAGCCCCCAACGATCTGTACCACTTTGCCGTGATGCAGATCTATACAGGGTCGGAATTTCATTGACGTATTATTCCTTCAATTCCGATCATTCTGCCTAACACTTTTATTTTTCTGCGACTCCCCGACACATCGACTACCTGATGATCAGTTCATTGAATACTGCCGTCAGCATGCCTTGCGGATCACCCCAGCGCGCATCATATTCAGCCGTCAAGCCTGCCGCCAGTACCTGCTCCAGACTCATACCATCATCAATCGCGTTTTGAACCCGGTTGGCGATAGTTTTAAACATCTGCAGCTGTGACAGAACATCGGCCTGTGTACTCACTACGCCATGACCAGGAAGAAAGCGGGTATTGGCATCGGATATTTCCAGTAATTTTTCATAGGACGCTACGATGCCATGAAATGTGCCGCCAGCACCGACATCTACCCTTGGATAGGCAACGGTCCTGAATACATCGCCGGTATGGATAATATTGCTTTGCCTGAAGAAGACAAAGGAATCGCCATTGGTGTGTCCGGAACCATTATAAAACACATGAATATCATCACCATTTAAATGGAAATCCACAGAATCTGTAAAGGTAACAATGGGCAGACCAATACGCTGATCCGCTGTTAAGGCCTGGGCCAGGTCACCATTGGTGAAGCCGGCAGCAAGGGCCGTGCGAACATTTTCATGGGCAACAATGACCGCCCCTTCCCTGCCCATATTCTGATTACCCCCGATATGATCCGGGTGCTGATGCGTATTGATCACAAAGCGCACAGGCTGGTCAGACAAGTCTTCCAGCGTATCAAGAATTTTTTCTGACAAGGGGGCAAACTGGTCATCAATCATGAAGACTCCATCTTCACCAATCGAAACACCGATATTGCCGCCCTGACCTTCCAGATAATAAATATTATCTGTCAGCTGATGTGGAATTATCTCAACCTGACTAAAATCCTGTTGCGCAAGTGTCGGCTCTATCGTCAGGGATAGAAAAGCTAGTGCAGATATTGTTCGGAAAAAAACGTTAAATATATTGTTACGCCTTTTAAATTGCATTGTCTTACTTTTCAATTGCATCACCTTATTAAACCCAGTGGTTATAGTGGTTTTTGCTTTCATTGTATTTGTTAATTTTTTCATGATATTCCCCTTCATGTCAGGCAGCTAATTAGCATAGCAGAATAGTCAAAAAGGGGAACCCGTTTACGCTGCATTTCAGCGTCTGTTTTTTTGAATATTAAATAACACTGAAATTTTCAGAAAAAAACATTAATTACACCCTATTGGAATTGCACGCTTGTGGCGGCTGTGGCAGACTGTAGTCTCTTGATGCAAACAAACGCCAGCGTTGTTTTGCAG
>Ga0181597_10002022_pt1 | contig 22345 bp, 22 predicted proteins | sample 041ome_5_FD_148647 | JGI IMG/M metagenome (GOLD analysis project Ga0181597, IMG submission 148647) | Coastal salt marsh microbial communities from the Groves Creek Marsh, Skidaway Island, Georgia - 041403US metaG (spades assembly) | ecosystem: Environmental > Aquatic > Marine > Intertidal zone...
GACGGTAAGCAAATGATGTCTATTATATCCGTTGAAGATTGCGGCGGTCAATTACAACATTTAATGGAAAAAGGGATGCCTAATCAAAAAGCAAATTTATTTGGGTTTGCACCCATCAGTCAAGCTGATTTTTGCCTGCATGTGGCTGAAGTTTTACAATTGGAAACTCACTATGTTTCTGGAGATGCTATAACCAAAAAATATGGCAGGACCGTAAAAGAGGCGCTAACCTCAAATACCCCTTTAAAAACAAAACATACTGAGTGGCGCGAATCATACGAGCCGGTCTATTCCAACCTTTTAGAACTTATTTCTGCTACGATTCATCAATTAAGAAAGAAGCATTAATCGCTTTTTTCAAAGGTATACAACATATACTCCCCGAACCTTCCTATTCGCTTTGTCGCAATGCGTTCGTCCAACTCCCATAGCGCCGCTACTATGCTTTTTGGCAACCTTTTGTGAAGCGTATGGTAGTACCAAGCAGGATAGAAAACGCTGTAGCCGCGGGAATAAATACAATTAAGCTTTGCCCATTTTTTAATGGTGCTTGGACGGTAACATCGACTGGCTAAAAAATTTGTAGGTGAATAGCCTCCCCAAATTTTCTTCCATCGAGCAAAGGCGAATTTTGGCTTGAGCTTCAATAACTCAATTATAGTTCCAGCCACATAATATTTGTTGACAAAGGTCAAGACCATTCTGCCTCCAGGTTGGAGTACCTGCCGTAAATGCGACAAGGCAACCTCTAAATTGTTTACCGTATTTAATGCCCCAAAAAACACATAAATCATATCAAATGTAACCTGTGGGAATTGAGTGGTAATATCTTCAACGCTGCCCTGAGCTACCCATGCATTTTCAAGGCCCATTTCTTCAATCTTTTCCCGAGTCAAGCGGACCATTTCAGCAGATATATCCAATCCGTAAAATTTGCGATTTGGAAATTGCTCCGCAAAGTGGACTAAGTCAAAACCAGGGCCAAAACCAATCTCCAAAATAGATTCCTGTTCGTAGGATTTAGTATGTTGACGAAAGCTTTGTCTTATTCGCTGGAGAGCTGGATTTTGATGATAACGTTGTTCAAAATCCACCGCGTCTTTATCATAGTAGGTTCCTACATTATCGTAATAACTCATCCTTGTTTCTGCTTAAATGAACATCTAAATATGCTGCTGTTCCCCAAAATAAGAAGGCGAACACAGATTGATTCAAAAAGTTATTGAATTGCATATGAAAAAGGTAGGTGCTCAGACCTAAAAGTAGCGGTATATGAATGCTTTGTTTGTTCGCTATAAAGAAGCCAAAAAACGTCCAGCGCAGCCAAAGAAATAAAAACAACAGTGGTGTCCAAATCCCGTTCTCACCAAGTTGTAAAAGCAGTTCTGAATGTGCGGTACCACCGGAGCCCGGCGGAGGGGAGTCTGGATTGGTTACGGTCAATCTATTGGCAAGGCGTTTCTCCTGAAACGGCAAGTAGGTAAATTGATACGTTCCTGGACCAAATCCTGTAAATGGCCGTTCCTCAAACATTCGTAGCGCACTTACCCATCGGTTGAGCCGCTCAATATTGCTGACATCTGTATTTAAATTTGTTACAGACATACTTTTCTCAACCAGTGTAGCTTGAGGATCGTGACTTTCGTAATTGTTATAGCTAAACTGATCTTCCAATTTGGTGGCACCTCCAAAACTTAAAAACATAACCGTTGCAATTAACGGAAGTATCAATCGATACAGTGGCTTCATCTGAATCAAAATGTACAGGAGGACCATAAATACAAGTGACCAAAGAGCTGCTCTAGATCCACTAAAAATGGTCAAGGCCACACCAAAAAACAACACGACACCCCACCACCTATTGGCCCGCAAGTTTCCTAAAGCAATACCTGTGAGGAAGGCCATAACGGCCCCAAACATAGTATGGCTGTAAAAAAACGGCTTGAAAATACCGGATATGGTGATGGGATTAAAGTCGTATTGAATAAAATGTAGAATTCCAGCTGCAATCACAGGCAACAAGGATATTAAAAATGGAATGAACGGAAATCCAATATTGCGTTGAGCCAAGAGTATGAATCCATAATAAAAGGCCAATACAAATAGACCGTTCAATGCCCAAAACTTCATGCTCACCAATAGCATTTCTGAATAAATCACTCCCGGCAAGAAGCTCAATAACCATAATATGGGGAATGGAAACTTCTTGACTAACCAAAATTGTTTAGTAAGAACAAATTGAAAAATCACAGCGATTGCTATAGCGGCGGATAGAAACTCTATAGGCAAATACAAATCCGCAAAGGGTAACGCGTACTTTATGGAAACTGGAGCAATTATGGCAGCAGCATACATTATTGCTGCCATCCAATCTCTTTTATATACTCCAAAAGCAAGGAATAAAACACCTAGAGCACTCCAGACCAATTCCCAATGATAGTCAAAATACACGCTTCCACTTAAGACTATTAAAAGTCCAATTAAGGCAAGGGCACTATTGTCTTTAGAAATCACTTTAGGATGATGTAGAACGCCAAACTGCTATTGCTATTCCAACAATAGCAGCACCCAACAAACCTATGGCCCATGAAGGCAAACCAACTTTTTTATTGGATGGGATTGCAGGAGAAATGATATACGACTTAGGTGCTGGTGCATCTGTATAACCTTTCAAATCCTCTAGCTTACGCTCTACTTTTGTCAATTCTATAACCGCAGTCCCATATTGTCTTTCCTTACGAAAGATCAAGGCCGCAAAGGATAAAGAATCATCTTGAGAGAATATCCGCAATGAATCTAGCTCTTTGCGCAACGCTTTCTCCTCAGCTTCTAATAATTGTGCTCGATTCTGAATAACCTCAAGACTCATCCCTACGTTTTGACGCAGCATATCTTGTTTAATTGAATCTGTAATTGCTATTGAAGCGTTACATATTTCCGCTGCAACGATTGGATCACTTGACCGTATTTCTACTGCAACTGCTCCGTTTCTTGTCTTTCGCACATCTAAATCAAAAGCCTCATTGAATTTTGATTGCAGCACTTGTATGACTCGTGGGCTTTGCATAAGCTCTAGGTGAGCATCCACTTCAATAGGAGAACCAAAGCCGATGCCGTTTTGATTTATCTGTTTTTCTAACAAGGTCAGAGGCACAAAAAAAGTAGTCTCTGCAGCAAATTTCGCAGGACGCATAGCAGCAATTCCAAATAGCAACACCCCGGAGAGAATAGTTGCGATTATTTCTTTTTTATTCATTCTTAAAATTTTCTAAGTGAGACAATAATCGCAATTCTATACTTTGAGGAAAATACGCCGATGTATGCGGTTCAGCTTCGTAATAGCCTTCCTCTTGATCCGTATGCTCTTGCATATGCACGGTGAATTTTTGACGGGCCCAATCCTCTAATCGATTCCCAAATAAAAAGTTAGACAAGCGCTCAGAGATTCTATTTTTCATTCTTTTATTGGTCGTATTGGCCTTAAAACTTGCATTGGGAAAATACGATTTTGTCCAAGGATTAGCCGCCCACAAGTCTGCCAAACCGCCACAATCTTTTATTGGAATCAATGAGACTAATTCAGTGGCAGTGTATTTATTTCTTTTTGAAAGTTCCAATCTCTGTTGATCCAGCAGAAAATTAATACAGAAATATTTTTGTGAATTGAATAGAAATATTTTTTTAAAGGCAATCAAATAAAGCTTTGTAGTCCATACCCGATTTGAAGCAGTGAGAATAAAGAAGTCAATATCATCATCTCTAGATTGTATTCCCCATTTAGAAAGCGAACCGCTCAGATAGACTCCTCGAACAAAAGGAAAACAATAAATCAAAGCACCTATGATTCTTGCTTGGCGCATTCTATGTTTATTCAACCCGAGATACTTAGACTTTTTATCTAGATGAGATTTTTCCAACGCGAACCAAACCGTGTCTGAGTACACCTCCTCCTTCCGAATTAATTCATCGAGTTTTGTCCTCAACTCCTCAGGGTGAACCGTGCAACCTAGATAAAAACGCAACTCCTCTATGGTTAAAGCATGTTTAAAAAACCTAAAGTAATGCAGCGTTCTTTTAATCTCGTTAGCAAGCGATGTATTCATTGACAGCCGGAAGTTATTCTCAGGAGACTTAATATTCCGTCAATATACAATTAGAGATTCAATCTCAAAGGCGTTTTACCTGCTGATACTTCTCACATTAAACTATTCATGACTATCCGTGAAAACAGCGTGGATAAGTGTTGTTTTCAGCTCTAGGGAAAGAAATATGAATGCATGCATATTTTTTTTCTTGCAACCTCACAAAATAGCTTTAAACAACACTTCGATTTTTTAATTTTGGCTTGCGCCAATCCTAGAAATCTTAAATGAAAACCTTAGCTGTACTTTCTGCTCTTTTTATCACGTTACATATTTACGCTCAAAAAACAGTTTCCTATGAAAGCGGTATGTTATTGAAAGGGTCCGATACCCTGTCGTTGAGTGAATTCAAAGGTCTCTGTAAAGAGGCTGGAGTAAAATTGCATTGGAATAAGAATGGATCATTAGTTACATTCAAAAGGTACACCTTCCACAAAGGCAAAAATCAACTTAGAGCAGGTAAGTCTGTACCTAATACCGTGGTTAGGAATATCTCTTTGTTCGCACAAGGTGCTACGCTCGCAGGCATTGGAGTTGCCATGGGATCGTGGTATTTAAATGACAGTGATCTTGGTTTAGCATTAGACATTTCACGCCCGGTAGTATGCGTTCTGGCAACGTCAAGCGGGGTAATGCTTCCCATTAAAAAAATCAAGACCAAAAAACAGAACAAAAAGAATGCAGATAAATATTTTAAAGAGTTAGTGAAGCGCTACAATTTCAGAGTGCAGTATGGCTCCATGATTCGAAGGAATTGATTTGATTGAATTTTAGATATAACAAAAGAGGCGCATGAACTATTTCATGCGCCTCTTAAAGTTTAAAAAGTTAGGTTACTAGAATCCCCAAGCAACTGTAATTTGGGCATTAGGGAAAAATGATAATTCATGATTGCGCTTAACCAATTCCATTCTAGCAGCGGCAGCGGAGGCATCTAATCCATCCGTTTCAACTGTGAAACCCGGTGCGCGAAGCCAACCAATATCAACACCCCATTGAAATCCTTTAACTGGTTTTAGACCGTAGCCTACTCCCATATAAGCAAATGGTCCATGGCCATTTATAAAATATTCGTGGCCATCATCAATACCTTCAAGCGTTCCGCCAAGGCGGCCTACTCCCATTCCTCCTGCCACTCTGAAAGCATCAAAATTTTCTAAAGGGCGGTAATTCAACAAGAATCCTGTCCAAGAACTGCTCTGAAAAGTAGTTCCTGTATAGCCTTGTATAGCATCTGCTGGGTCATTTGCTGGATAATAGGCATTATCTGTAGTCCAATCTGCCTCCACAGCTTGGCCATAGAAAGCTGTTAAAGTAGTCTTTTCAGAGAGTTGGTGGTTCCACTGCAGGCCTGCTGCCGGAAATGGTCCGGAGGTATTTAAGCCAAAGGAATTTTTTGCATAGTCCTGTGCGGTTAACGCAGTTCCGATAAAGGAAATCGAACAAATAATGAATAATTTTTTCATGGTTTAAATTTTAATTTATACGTAATATACCCTCAAAAATTAAAACTTAATATTTAATAGTACACTGACTCGCAATAAGTTATAAACATTGTATTTGTTCACACATTTATTCATATATTCAAATCGAATTTTAATTAAACACTCCATGAAAAATTTTAAGACCATTTTAATTGTGACATTGATTTTGGATGTCATACAAGTCATTCCCCTTTTCATAGCAAAAGCCGGAAGTGCAATGAAAGACCAAATGATTAGCGACTTTAATATAGATGGGTTAGCTGAAAGTGCCCCTGCATTAGAGGTTATGGACATTATGCTCCACATCTTTGGCTATGTATTTCTTGGCTTGGTGATCTCTGTAATCTACTCACTGAGATTGAAAACAAAAGAAGCTTTAAAGTCGGCTACTTTCATTTTGTTTATTGTGCATTTGTTCTGGACTTTACCAGATTTTGTAACACTTATACAAGGCGGATCCGCCCATCCACCCATTATAATTATGGTACTTACGCTGATACCCGTTGTTGGTCTTTTTTACGTTTCTCAAAATGGAGAATTAAAATCTTGAGAAAGACTTGGAAAGATTATTCTTCAACTATCTAACATGAAAAAAGCCTCTTCCAGTGAAGAGGCTTTTTCGAATTTTAAAAATCGATTAATTCCTAAAAATGAGGTTGATTACTATTGGCACGAAGAACTTAATCGCCAAAGGTGACTGAATTCACCGTTGCTGAAGATTTTACCTCCATCACATTCGAATGTAATTCCACGTGGCGTTCCCTTCCACACTAAAGTATCTCCATCAAAGGTATAGGTATCAGCTCCTGGAATTCGATCTGTACTATCTAAAGAGTTCCAATAATCATCATCACCTGGGCAAGTAATGCAATAAGAGGTATACACATTACCATCCACGAACTCAAACATGGTATTAGCATCTGCTCTATTATCACTAGGCGACCATATCCATTTTCCTTCTACTGTGAAATATGGTGCTGGTAAATTTTGACCTTTTTCACAACTCATAAATGTTGCTACTGTTAATACTACTAATAATACTTTTTTCATGGTCGTTTAATTTGTTGGAATTAAAACTAATTAAAATTGGACAAATGACTTCACGACTAGTTGCGAATTCGAACGTAACTGACATTAAATCACATTCAAAGTTCTTAGACTCGCTGTTTCACTTCGCTCAATAATTAATAGCTATTTAAACTAAACATTTGCAGCTAACTAGAGTTAGCCTAACATAATTAATAGTACAGTTTTTGATTAAACCTAAACGCTAAATAAAGTTGAAGTCAACGTCATAAGCGCATCAAATAGCCCTAACAATGAAAAAATATTTACTGATTGCTCTATCACTATTTTCCTCAACATCCTATGCACAATCTTGGGTAGCCAAAGCCGATGCACCCCAAGGAAAACATCACCCCATCACATTTGCTTTAAATGGCAAAGGGTATTCTATAACGGGCACAGATTCCATTGGTCAAGCTACAGACGACGTGTATCAATACGACCCGATCACCAATTCGTGGAACGTTTTACCTGATTTTCCGGGTATGGCTCGGAGTTTTGGAATTGGAACTACAGCTAACGGAAAAGCATATTTTGGCTTTGGAGCCACTAATACCGCCTACTTAAAAGATTTCTGGAGTTTTGATCCTGACAACGGTACCTACACTCAACTTGCCAGTTGTGATTGTTCAAGTAGAAGACATCCCGCCATGATTTCAATTGGAAACAACATCTATGTTGGCTTGGGAAATGACGAGTTTAGTGACAAAAAAGATTGGTGGGTGTATAGCATAAAAAACAATGTTTGGACACAAATAGCGGATTTACCTGGACCGGCAAGGCACCATCCCTACATGTTTAACGCCGGCGGACAAGTTTATGCTGGCCTTGGACATAGTGGACCAACTATATATAGGGATTGGTATAAGCTAGATACTGCGTTGAACACCTGGACCCAAATGAATCAATTTCCAGGTGAAGGAAGAGTTGCTGGGACTCAATTTAACATGAACGGTTTTGGATTCATTTTGAGTGGAGACGGTGACAACCATAATTACATGGATACCGGTGAAATGTGGCGCTACAATCCAGCAGACGATTCTTGGCTGCAATTCCCTCCTCACCCAGGAAAAAGCAGGTGGGCCCCAGGTAGCTTTGTAATCAATAATGAAGTCTTCTTTCTTGGAGGGGTCAATCGCTTCACCAATACTTTCCCTAAAGACTTTGTAAGTTTTGATATGTCTGCTGCAACGCTTGAGCTTGAAAAAGAGCAATTGGAAAACATCTACTTCTTCCCTAATCCAGCAAATAACATCATCTCATGGGAAAATAATGAAGCCATAACACAAGTAACCTTAATAAACTCCATAGGTCAAAGGGTTATCTCTATCCCTAAAACGGCGAATAAAATGGACGTAAGTACTATGGAGAATGGTGTTTATTTCCTTCAATTCTACTCAAGAAACGGAATCATAAAGACGTCAAAAGCCATCATTCAGCATTAAAAGTATTCTTACCACAAAAGTCTTTTGGTATACTAATGTTGAATCAATATTCTTTTCCTGATGAGCGCTTTACCATTTGAGATTTCTAAAAAATAGGCGCCGTTGTAAAGAACATCTGTTTCAAAAAATCCTATGGTTTGACCAGCGTGAATCGTATTAGTAGCAATGATTCTCCCACTCAAGTCAACTATATTTATAGTTAAAGAGTGATCCAATAAGCCTCTAACCTGAACCGTCAATAACTCTGACGCGGGATTCGGAAAAATTTTCATCTCCGGGATTTCCATTGTATTGATTCCAATTGAAGAGGTATATACGGTAGCACCATTTGGCACCGAATTAACCTCCCCACCATTTACCTGTCCATAATATGTTGGAGCCACAACATAAGGATATTGAGAATTCCAATTTTCATCCACTGTTGCGAAATAGGCATAGGTGCCGTTAGGATACTCCGGTGTGACGCAGAATCGGCCGTTATGCTCGTCTAGATATTCTGATCCGCTTTGATTCACGTATTCATAATCTTCTTTAAAATAACCAAGGGGCCATGTAACCTGTGACGGTGTATTCCCTGAACCCCGGCTAGATTTTAGCTCATAGCTAGAACGCATTCTTGTTATACCACCAGAACCGTCCGTATTCAAGTAACCGTAAGCTCCATAAATAGGAAATCCATCAAAAGCAAAGCCAATTAGTGGCGAATGCTGTGTACTGTCTATTGCATACAATCCATCTGCATCATAGAGATTACAAATAGAGGAAACTACGTTGAGGTCCATGTCAAATGCCGATGGATTTTGGTGATGATGATAATTGCCCATTGCTGGGTGACCTTTAGAACAATCAAATCCATCCATTTCTGCGAGAATTGCATCTCTATTCCAACTCATATTTGCAGCAGGACCTCCGGGGCATGGTGGATTGCCAGGGCCACCGCATAAAGCATTCGTATTTGGATTCCACGCAACTCCATCTCTATAATCAAAGAGCGCCACACCGTTTACAAATATTCCAATCGGGCCCATGGTTGTAGAAGTAGGAGTACCTGTATTTTGAATAGGATTTAAACGAATTTCGTAAATCGCATTCTGGTTTGTTGCTTGGCTTGGGTTGCCGTCTAGAAATGGTCCCGTTGGGTAGGAAGGAATTCCGCTAGTTTTGATATAAGCACTATTTGCAGTGTAGCTCACTTCCTGACAATTCACCAAAGTTGATATAGGTAAAGCTGTGGAATTGCCCTGGACATAGTAACTCCCGGTAATAGTTGTGTTTTGTAGCCATGAAGTAATAGCTGGGTTTGATTGTGCAAATACCATATGAATGGTCAGCAGGGTATTGGCAAGCACTAGTAATTTAATTTTCATGTTGGTTAGTATTGTAAGACAACGTCCACTTAGGGAACTGATGACTTGGGTTAAAAACAAAATTTGGATCATTCAATGTTTTCAAAAAGGCGATTAAGTCAGATTTATTATCCTCTGAAATAGGCTTTTTTAATGGGCTTTTTTCTAAGATGCCATTGCTTGGAGAATAATGACTTAAAACCTGCCGAAGATTTTGAAATCTTCCATCGTGCATGTAGGGGTAGGTATAACTTAAGTTTCTGAGAGAAGGAATTTTGAATTGCATAGAATCGCAACTATTTTTTGTTAGCTCGTATCTGCCAACGTCTAACAAGTTAGGATTCATAGGCAATCCATTGTATGCAAAATCATACGTGCTAAAAAGCGGTGGAGGATGACAACTCGTACAATTTTTATTAAAGACTTTAAAACCGTTAGATTCCTGAGCCGTAAACTCTTGAGCGCCTAAAATGACTTGATCATATTTAGATTCATAACTAATCAAGTTTAATTGAAAGGCCTCTAGCGCCTCTAATGCCTTGGGAATTGAAGGCGCAGTACCAAAAGCATTTTTAAAGAGATCCAAATAAAGAGGTGAGGAATTCAAAGCATTCAACACATTCTGCAATGTTGTTCCCATTTCAGTTGCTGAGGTCAAAGGCGCAATGGATTGAGCTTGTAGGTTATGTGCCGCACCGTCGTGCATAAATTTATCTTGCCATGCTAGATTGAATAACGCCGGAGCATTTCTCCTACCAATTGAATCAAAGACCCCGTGACTAATACTGTGGTCTGTATGAGCGAATGAATTAAAAGGACTGTGGCATGAAGCACAGGAAACCAATTGATCCGCAGAAAATTGAGCATCATGAAACAATACGCGACCCAACTCAATTGAATTAGAGTCAAGGTTTTCAACCTTTTTAGATTTAGGCTGAGGAAAATGAGGAGGAATTTTACCGCGATTTGACGATACGTATTTGAAAGACCAGATGCTTAAGAGCAATGCGCAACAAGTGAGAACTTTCTTCATCTAATAGAAATTCCGCTAAGAAAAGCCAGAGCCATTTGATCACTAAGTTTTCCAGGTGACATTATTCTAAAAACCTCTTTTTTCATTGCCCACTGAATTGCTGGATAGATATCTAGCGTCACTTGAAGTTCATTTCCAATGCTTTTATGACCAATGAAGAATGGACCAGAATCATTGGTAGAATAACCCCCAATATGGTATTCAAAACTTTTCCTGCTTGAATCACAAATTATATTGCCTTCCAATTTACAATGTATGTATCCTGTTTGCCAAGTCCAATACATGCCGTTAATTGGGTCTAATGCCCCTTCATGAACTCCATTATAGTTCAACACGGAATCCACTCCTAAGTATAAATCAAAGGGTGTATTCGCTACTAGGTGTTTTGTAGGCTGACTCATGCCAAGAAGAATTGCATTCTTCTCATTTGATTTACCACCATGTGAGGCGTGTAGATAAAATTGCAACCGCTCAACGTGTAGTAGCGTATCTCCAAAATGATTCCCAGCAATCGTATCTAACTCATGACCAGCAATAGATACCTTCAACTGGCATTCAATTTGTTGCGCATGCGATTGAATTCTAGTTAGGAAAATCACAATCAAAAACAGAGAAAAACGCATAGTATCTTAGACCATAAATACTGGAATAGGTTTAATATTTAGCCCTAATTTTCCTTCTTACACAAGCCTAATACCAATAAATATTGTCACTTCGGCTGAACTCACAACGCAAGGAGACGAGGCAAAACCCATACAGAATCACGAGAATTCTGCGTACAGGTCTATATTAGAAGTATGTCATGAGACAGGGATCAACTCTCAATCTGCATTCAATGCAGTCTTTAAAAAACAGCGAAATGTATGGATAAGTTAACTTTTATCTTGCGGGAAACGACTGAAGTTGCCCATACCGTCTGAATCAATCTCATCAATGATTCCGTCATCTTTGATTGATTTATTGTCTTCAACTTGCCTTTTATTGTTATGTATTATATTCCAGATTGTGAAAAATAGATAGAGCGCAAATAGTACCGCGCCCACAATAAACATTTCTATACTCATAATCTATTTATCTTTTGGATTAGTAAGCCTGCGCTGACGAATTGCTATGGCAAATAGCAGAATTGTTCCAGGCCAATGAGCCGAATATTGTGCTCCTTCCGTATCCCCCGTCAGACCGAGGCCTACAGAATATATTAAGGCCGCAAAAGCAATTATAATAGGGTACCATTTATTTATAAAATTCATCATAAACTGAAAAGTGTTTGATTCTTGCTCGATAAGTTACTCATTTATTAATTTAATGAGCATTATAGAGTTCACATTGGTAAATAACGACTCAAGTAGAATTTTCCTTAAGTTAAGCGGGAATAAAAAACCCTCTGAAGTTTCCTTCAAAGGGTCTCGGGTAGTAGCGGAGGCAGGATTGCCAACCTTGCTCTGCAAGGATTGGCCGACCTGGTTGGGGGAGCTAAACAAGAACAACGCCTTGAAGCGCCTTAAGCGCTTATGGTCTTTTTTATGCTCCTGCAATTTTGTGCAAGCACAAGTGCGGGCATAAAAAAAGCCCTGATGCTGTGCATCAAGGCTTTTCCTTGTAGACATTCTGGAGAAAAGATCGAAGCTTACCTCCTAGCTAACAGTTCGCGGGCTCAAATCCTTCTATCCAAGACTGGCGGTGTATTTTTGGTAAACTTGATTCTAGCGTGTCTTCAATTTGTCTTTAGTATTGAAAACAAAATTCATTCCGGATAGGGACTTATAGCGCTTTAAGTATTCTATAAACCCAGGTGCATTTGATTTATCAATGATGGCACTTCCCAGGTAATAAGCTGGAAGTGAGGGGTGTTGATGGTGTGCCTCGTGCAGGTTAAAATTAAACAGAAAATAGTGAGCGAAAAACTTAGGGAATATTATGCTGCGTGTGTAGATAACTTGATCGCTGTAACGAATTGGTCGGACTGGGACATTCCCTGCAATGGGAATATCAATATGCGAGTGTTGACTTAAGATAACGAGGTCGCTTAGTACTAAACTTAAAATATAAGCGGGTAGTACATAGAAAAATAATGTCTTGCTTACTAGGATTATGATTCCAACGTAAAGTAGCAGTAGTACTATCATATTCCATCGTATTATCCTGATATTTTTTGGCTTTAGATGGCGATTCATCTTTTCTAGATTCCAATAATTCCCAAACCTATAGCCAAGCGTGAAAAGCGGTATGTATAGGCGCCATGAGATGTTCACGAGTGCTTTTGTAAAGGGTGAGAATTTAGGGTTTACAGTGCCCTCTGTAGTCGGATCTTTATCTCGAAACCCTGTCCATTTATGGTGCAGATTATGAATTTCTATCCAAGAAGTAAATGGGATTAACGAGAGGAAACCCATGATATGGCCAAATCCTTGATTGGCCCATTTAGATTTAAAAAAACTCTTGTGACCGCATTCATGGAGAAGAATAAAACATTGAAAGAAAAATAAAGCGAGAAGTAGCTGTGAGAGGATGTAAGAGATTGGGGAGTGTAGCGCTGTATGAAACAACACAGCTAGTCCCAATTCGGTAAATGGTACGACTAGCGAAACGAGTGCCTTGATATTTGAGGGGCGCTGCTTATGGATGACTTTTTTCATATGATCTCCGTGCTATGTTTGATGTTATAGAACTCAACGAATTTGAGTCTCATTTCGACTACTTTCTGTTCAATATTTTCAGATGTCCAATTCTTTATTGACACAGGTTCCATTGTACATACTTCTATAACCCCTCCTGATACTGATGTGTAATTATCGAGGTTGTCGTAGTTTTTTGGAATATAAACGAACAACGGTGATATATCTAACCTTCCGGCCAGGGCAGCCCTATACACTCCACTATTGAATTCAGCGATGCCGTTGATATAGTCATGTACGCCTTCAGATGATCCTGCAAAACTTAGAGGTTCATGATGAAGACGTTCTTCAAGCCTCTCAAAAAAGCGGGCTCTTCGTTTCGGATGCTTTTTTTGTGGAACGTAAATGACGCCCATTCCGAAAGCAGTTAGCGTTAAGGGTATGAGTTTAAGGGTTTTTTCGGAGAGTAAAAATGGCACGTTAAGTCCAAGAGCTGTTAACGAGAAGATGTCGAGCAAGGAATTATGGTTAAATGTAATAAATGTGGGCTGCTGAGGTAGCGTATATTTTTGCGGGAGTACAAGACGGAACCCTAAGAATCGGAGAATAAGTTTTGACGAAATTACAGTGAGGACCCTACGGTTGAATGGAACGAGTCCGTCAAAAGAAACAAGACGTAGGGTAGTTGAGACAATCCCGAATATCGCGAGTATCAGAAACGTAACCGTTAATTGGTATACGATTTTCATGATTTACTACAGACTACGGTTTGCATAGATAGATTTAGTTTTTTCTGGAACCAGAGAATTGGGGATAAAAGGAATTGTCCCAAAAAGTATGGGAAAACTATTTTATTCAAGTTCAATCCTTTCCCAAGCGTTCTGAAATAAGTTCCTGTGAAAATGTAAAAGTAGGGCGGGAAGGCTCCATAGGGAAGGTAATGGTCGATCTTGTAATTGTGTTTATGAAGAATATTTACCAGATTTTTTTTATCGTAAAGTGCTGTGTGCTGTGGAGCCTGAATGCCGGGCCATTTGGATTTAAAGAGCTTGAAAGTGAGTGAGTCAAGTCTCGGCACTTCGATGATTAATAGTCCACCGGGTTTTAGCAATGATTTAGCATATTTTAAGGTTTGATTTGGATCGTAGTCGTGCTCGAAGAAGTGCCACATGGTGATAAGGTCAAAGGATTGCTTAGGTAGATCTTGCTCATAGAATAGCCCTTCGTGAAAGTCGATTTTTTCAAAGTCTGGATAATCTAGGTTTTCCTTAAAATCGACACCACTTATCTGGCACTCATACTTTTTGTTGAGATGAAGTAAAAATGTTCCCACGGCACAGCCAACATCTAAAACTCGTGTGTTTTTATCGATTGTCATATAGGATCGTACGAGTTTTTCTTTTTCGCGGTCATGCTTGCTCATGGCGTGTTCATAGAGGGGGGTTAGGATTCCCCAATTCTTCTTTTTGCGGTGAGCGATATATTCGGTATCATAAAACTCTTTGATTCCGCTAATTGAGATCCTCGGATTTTGGTATACTAATTCGCAATTATTACACTTAACGTATTGAAATTCACCATCCTTTCCTGTTAGGTCTTCTTCGCCCTTCAAGAAGAAGGCACTTTCGTTTGAACCGCATTGGTAACAGTTTACAGATTCGAAATCAAAATGATCCGGGTTTACAAAGGCCTTGATGTTCAATATGGGGTCAAATTTTGTCATGCTAAAATGCTGTGTTGGTGAGGATGTATAGAAAAAGAAGGAGGTACCTAGTTTGTTTCTGCGTAGTCAGTAAGGCCGTAATACTAAGAACTAAGAAAATAATCGAGACTTGCGAAACCCCATCAATGAAATAGCATAGGGCATAAGCTGTGATTAATATGGGCAAAGCGGTGATCTTGCTGATGATGTCTTCATCGCGGTATTCTATTAGTATGAAAATCAGAAAAAGACCTAAGATTGCGTAAGCGTCATGGCTGCCAAGTGCTAGCACAGCAAAAGGGTATTTGAGAAGCGGAAGAAGGAGACGGATTTTTCGAAATGGAAAGAGAAAATAATAGCTAATTTCGGATAGAAATAAGAAGGATATGAGCAAAATAGCTTGCAGTCCGTCTTGGAAGGAAATAAGAAGGGTAAATCCTATGTATAGTGCATAGAAATATCGCTTTAAACTTACTGCGGTGGCTGAAAACACATACGACCTGTTGGGTTTGTGTTGATCAATTTTTGAATTGGCAACATCATCATATAACCTGAACAATATAAGGAATGCCAATACTCCGACACTTTCCGCTAAGCGATGACCGTTTAGCGTAAATGAACCGTGTGCAAAACATACGAGTGCATAGGCTAGTGCGGCCCAGTTCAATAGCACAATCCGTTCTTTCATATATGTAAACAGATCAGTCATCAATAAATTTTATGGTTCCAGTATCAGCATCTAATTGGATGAGTTGTCCATCTTTTATGCGGGCGGTCGCACTGGGAACTCCGACGATGGAAGGAATTCCAAACTCTCGTGAAACGATTGCGCCGTGAGAGAGCATACCGCCTCGTTCCACAATCAAACCACTGATTAGAGGAAAAACCACAATCCAACCTGGATCTGTTTGTCTGGTAACCAGGATGTCCCCTTTTTTCAGTTTGTATGCCTCGGATATGGACACAATGACACGTGCACGTGCAGTCACTTTTCCACCGCAAGCACTCATGCCCTTCATCAGATCATCTTCGCTATTTGAATCCTCTTCATTTTTTGTGCTTACGACCAGACCGTTTACAGTGAAAAACTCGTCAGGAAAAGATTTTTCGCACTCTTGCTGATAGTGCCTTTTACGTAAAGTTATTTGGTCTAGGTTCGCCTGGGGTAAGATTGATGAATATTCTATCAGTTCGGTGATTTCTATGTAGGATAGGTAGAGTAAGTCATTGGAATCCGCAAGTAAATTGCGCTTTTGAAGTTCGCTGCCAATTTTCCTGATGACTTTTTTGAATTGGTAATAGAGTTGTGCTTGCTTTAGTCGGGCGCGTTCCCTAGAACTTATGCCACGCATCGCGTTCCGGATAGAAAGGTCTACGAGTCCGTGAAAGAAAAGGGCTACGGGGAACACGATGCCGTATTTTGTCCAAATTTTCCTAATAAACCGTTGCCTAATTTGCTTTGCTTCGTCTGCGGTGGCAGCGATTTGAAGAGCGGGATCATGTTCATTTATTTCGTCATATTGTTTGAGAAGTTGGATGAACGCTACTGGATTATCACTGAAGTTATCAGCCGTAAACATGAGTTCGCCCGAACATCTGAAACCCCAATTTTTCAGGTAGGAATGGATCAATTCAATCGCTTTGTATTCTTTGGATTTGGATGCATAAAGATTCCAGAAATGGTCAGGCTCCATATCCTGAAAATCAGTATATAATATAACGTCTTTTTTAGTGATTTTCAGGATTTCGTGAATGAGCAAAACGGGCTTGGTACTCACAAGGTTTGGAATAGACTGAATAAGTTGATTATGAATTCCAATAGCTTCCTTTCCATAAAATTTTGAGCAGAGCTTTCCCAAGAGTCCGTGGTGAAGCATGGCAAAAAAATCGGCAAGCGAAGCCTTGTACCAACTATGCATCCGAATTTCGATAAACTCGTGAAACGCCGTTTTTAATTCATCTAATGAAATGGCTTGCTCGGATTTGAAGACATATCCTTGAACGCGATTTTCGAATAGTGCCACTTCACGACCTAATTTCCTGTTGTGTTTAATGACGCTTCGAACAAAAGTAAATTTTTCTATGAATGGTACTTTTTGATCGTTCAGGGATTCGTCTTTATGTCCAACAAAATTATTGAACGATCCTAGTAATTGTTTTGCAAATGGCGAACTGTAAAATATGTTATATATGCTCGACATGTTATAATACATACCGCCTCCAAATACACCAATAACATTTGCGAATGAAGATTCGAGTCGTTGAATACGTTCTTGTGGAATCTGGAATAGTTTCGACAGATTTTTGAAATAGTGGTAGTAAGAATCCCGTGCAATACTGTATAACAATGGACTAATCGCGCTAGGGTAATTTTCGTTTACATTCGTGTTCGACCAATGTACGGTTACTCCTTTGCCCTCTGTAGTTATTGGTCTTGCTTGCAAAACATAAACAATTCCATCCTTAACCGCGAATTCGATATCCAGAGGCACGCCAAAGGAGATTTCGAGACGAACACAGATATCTACTAAAGATTTAAATGCGCCAGAATCAGTGCATTGTACGTGGTGGTCCTTTCGAATATAAGTCTTGGATTCGGGCTCTACATCACCGCTGACCAATTTCTCTCCATGCCCGGTAACATATTCGACTAATAATTCGTTATCAGCCAACGGACTGCGCGTAAAGACTACGCCAGCAAAATCCGGATCAACCATTTCTTGTACGACTACAGCCATACCTTTAAGGTGATGACCAGAGGTGTTTTCATATGCTTTAACACTCTGTGAGCTATACGATTTCCAGCATCTCAGTGTATTTTCATATACGGAGTTTACATCAGGAGCGGAGCGATAAGACTCCAGTTGCCCGGCAAATGAGTTTTGGTCTGAATCTTCCCCAATAGCTGAGCTTCGCACCATAAGTGTAACCGCATTGAGTGATTTTAGTGCATTTTCAAGAGCTTCCTTAAAGTGGGTAATGTTTAACCGCTCCTGCTGAAATGCTTCGAACCAATCTTTATGAATAACGAAGCCATTTGGTACGTTTTCACCGTATTGAATTAATCGAGATAAGCTAGCCGCCTTGTTGCCAAATTCGAATGGGGAGAGAGACTCTTGTAGTGTAATCATACGGTTAAAAGCTCTTTTTTATCCCTGAAATAACTAAGATTACAGTGGTTGTTATGTGTATGAAAAGCAAGGAAAAATACATCCAGATTGCTTCTCCAAATGTTACAAAACCCATAATGGCGTGAATGAAGCTTAAACCTATCGTGGAGTCGGATTTATCTAGCCACCAAAAAAAGTATTTGAACTGTTCATGAGTGCCTCCTGGTGGAATTTTCAGTAACCTTTTGAGAAAAGAATTTGGCAATTCGAAAAAAAGGTAAAAAAACCCAAGCAATGCCCCGTACCAATTAGGCATTTCTATGGGAACTGCTATGAATCGAATAAAAGCTAAAAAGATCAAGGCATTTACAACTGTTAGAAAAAGGAAGCCTCGATAGGTTTTGTTTCGACCGAATAAACGAATGGAAATTGGAATATTGAGCTCTTCTAGTAGGCTATATTTCACAACCACCATATGAAGGGTGTTACTCAGAATCAATGGAACAGCAATGATTAAAATATGCCAGAGAATATCAACGTTCATCTCTTAAGATATTGAGCATTTTTAAAGCTACGTTCAAAACTCGATTCGAGAAATCATATTTCATGATCACTCCGGCGACTTCATAAAAAGATAGTCGCGTTGCGATATAAGTCTCGAGGGAATAGCAAAGTGCCTCGAACCAAGGGTTGTTCTCAGAGAGCTCAGCGACTCGATCACTGTAAAACCCGAGATATCGAACAAGGTCTTCTCTGGTAAAGTCCTGCGGTAGAACGAAGCTTAGAAACTCTACGATATCTCTTGTCGGAAAATCTACAACAGCGAGCTCCAAGTCGTAAAAAACAGGCGTGCCATTCTTCCTAATAGCGATGTTTCGTGAATTGAAATCGTTGTGAATTATAGTTTTTGACAGCTTGATATTCTTTGCAATTCGCGACCAATTTCCTAGATTCATTTGAATACTACGAAGCATCTCGCGATTGATAATGTGCCCACCTTCCAAAATGGTGATATCCAATAATTTGCGATACAGAGGAATGTAGCGCGAGGCATCAAATTCTTGTACTTCTGATAAGTGCTCGTTTCTCAGAGAGGAGTGAAACCCCTTCAAGGCGCATAACACAGATGATATATCCGCATCACTCCATGCATTTGGATTATTCTCGCTGTTGACGATACGCAGTTCCGAATAGTCGAGGAACTCCTGCATAAAGAGGTAGATTTCTCGCTTCGTATTAACGAGACTCCCCTCAAATCGTGGTATATACTCGAAACCAATTTCCGCAAGCTTCTGGTAAATTTTTATATCCTTAATATGTGCGTTTTGGTACTCTAGTTGAGTGCCGTATTTCTTAATTAGGTCGGCCAATTCCGTATCAATCGATGAGGCCATTAAATGCAATCCCTTAACGGTTTCTACATCCAAAGCTTTCGACTTGAGTAATAGTTTTTCCGAGTAAACCTCACCATTTTCAAGTTCATGATTTCGCTCAACTGGAATGAAGCCGATCATTTTTTTGCTGGTGCGGTTCGCTATAACCGTCAAGATGCCATTATCTAATGTGTCATTTTCTAAAACTCTAAATGAAAAAAGGTTATTACTGTTCCTTTCACCGGCAACTTCAGATAAGAATTTTGTGGTCAATTCGGATTTTAAAAGCCATTGAACTGGTTTATTGCGCCCTAGTTTTTCATGTGCCTTAGCGAACTCGCCACTAACAATTGCAGCGTAGGTGGAAATCTCTAAGCCCATGGCAAATCCGGCGATCAGCTTAGCGAATCGCTCTACTTTACCTGATCCTAAACACCCCATCATATCCAAGGCTTCTGACTGCATTTTCAAGTTAGTGCCACCTCCAACCGTACCAACCACCAGATTAGATAGGGTAAGCTGAAGTTTTAGTCCACCTTCCACACAATCGAGTTCCAGAAAACCAACTGCAGATTCATGCACACAGCCTATGTCTTGACCTGTTGCTACGAAAAATGCAGCAATGGCGTTGGCTACGTTGATGTTGTAACCTACCATAGATTCTTCCTCTGCGAAAGATTTCGACGGGCCGAAAAATCGCTCCATCTTTTCGGAAGTCGTGCGAAGCACCTTGTTTATGACAGCTTCAGGCAAGAAGCAATTCGCAACCACTCTAATACCTCGTCCATGGGTAATATTATATTGGGATATTTTTTTGTCTGCGGCACCATTCCCCTCAATCACATAGTCGATTGGCGATATGTCGAATTTTTCTTTAAACACATCGACAAGATGCATAATTGCATGCCAAGAACAAGTTGTAGTCATGTTTTGACCCGAAGCATCGCCCGTTGAAAAAACGAGTTTGAGGTGGACATTCTTACCTCGAACGAATCGTTCGATAGTCCGTAAATCTGCATGGTTCGAATATTTTTTGATCAGTTGGGCCACTTTCTCCTCTTCCGTCTTCACGAAAGCTTGAAAAGTATGTGCTTCTTCTTCAGTTTCGAATAAAAATAAAGGGGAACGCACCATTTTTTGCCAAGTAACTTCAGCCTCAAAACCTCCCCCGTGACTAATGGCTTTAGCTCCTCTGTTCATGCTGGCAACGAGTGCACCTTCAAGCGTACCCACGGTTGCATACACTAATTCTTCTTGTGCCTTGTCCTTAAACAACATTGGACCGACCACTCCTAAAGGGATTTCTACAGAGCCGATATACGATTCTATGTTGTTTTGAATTTCGCTCAGTTCCAGCTTGGAATACTTAATGTTCTGGATGGAGATGTCTTGCTGCTCTAAAAAGGCTTGACGCATTTCAATGGCACTTTTTACAACAAGTCCTCTTCCTGGAATTACTGGTAGACGGGAAGGTTCAGTATTTATTTTTCTATGCATTCATTAAATACGTTTATGTAGCTTTTTGAAATGTAAATAGATTGTCTACCAATTTCATCATTGACCAACCTCTCATGAACCTTTGGAAGGTTGTATTGTGGTATACTGGGAAACATGTGATGTTCGCAGTGGTACGCAATGTTTTTAGGAGAGAGTAGGAGTCTAGAAATGAAATTGTGCTTCGTTGTTCGCGTTTGCATATCTAGGGGTTGATGCTCAATACCTGAATGCTCAGCTATTCGTCGCCATCTATTGATGAGTTGCGTCCAAGAGATGAAGGGAACGAACCAGTACTTTAAAAGCAGCATTTCGTGATCGAAATAGATAAACCCACCAAGGAAAATGATGTAGAAGGAAACTCTAGCGAACTTGTATCTCCTGCTGGACTTCGGTTTGCCCGATGCAACTGATTTGCCCGACATCACTCGAAAAGTTTCGAAAACACCAAGCCCGGAAAGTTGCCTCATGACGATTTTAAGAAAGCGATTAATGGGCATTGGGAATTGCCAATTCTTATCCGTTTTAGCAGTATAATCTGGGTCTTCATCCGTATTTAGACATTGATGGTGTTTGAGGTGTTTTACTTTATATGATTTCATGGAAACAATCACCGGCCAAGCGCAGAATACCTCACCAACTATGTCATTGATCCTTTTGTTTTTTGAGATTAAACCGTGAACAGACTCATGCATTAATAATCCTAAAGCGAGATACCTTGCACCAATAAAGACAACGGTGATTATATAGATGCTCCAATGAAAATAAGTTTCACAAAGAAAGGCTGCAATTAATATCATAGCCCATTCTTGAATGACTGAAAAAATCCCTTTCCACGTTTGGATATTAAAAAATGGACGTAGATCAATTCTATCTAAAATGAGATGAATCCTATCATTGTAGAAGGTTTTTGAATTTACCATAGTGTGTAATTTAGAATTCTAGATTATGTTTCAAGTTAAACGGTAATTTCTTAAAGTGGAATAATTCGATACTACTAATCATCTTAATATGAGGCTAGTTGTTTACTTTGACGAAGAATAAAATCTCACTTACAAACTTTTATTAGTAATGAATCTAGCAGTTTTTAGTAAAACTATGTTTTTTGATTCAATATTGAGATTTGCATACCGCACTTATAAATTCATATCTTATAACTGAGGAATTACCTTATACAGCTTTAGACATACAGGTAGTATCAAAGTCTTTGAAAAAACAGGCTCTCTGCTCAAGCTACAGCAAGTAATGGGTCATTCATCTATGACTGTATCGTTGACTTATCTCAGAGGGCTTGAAGTGAAGCAGTTGGATGTTGAGGATTTGCCAGAGTTGTAGATTGAACATACCCGCCCCTTCTTGGAAAACCCCCCGGGCGGGTTGTATTACGATCCAAAAGGGTTTTTCAATGGGGGAGCCCCTTTATTAAAAGAGTACGAGGACGAAGAAACCCTCTGAAGTTTCCTTCAAAGGGTTTCGTAGTAGCGGAGGCAGGATTGCCAACCTTGCTCTGCAAGGATTGGCCGACCTGGTTGGGGG
>Ga0181597_10002032_pt1:0-5000 | contig 22310 bp, 16 predicted proteins | sample 041ome_5_FD_148647 | JGI IMG/M metagenome (GOLD analysis project Ga0181597, IMG submission 148647) | Coastal salt marsh microbial communities from the Groves Creek Marsh, Skidaway Island, Georgia - 041403US metaG (spades assembly) | ecosystem: Environmental > Aquatic > Marine >...
AACACGCTGCGAAACGAAAAACATTTCTCACTCCCTTTTCCTCCTCCCCTGTCTTTATACATATACACATACGCATTGGAAGAATGACGGGGAAACGAGGACCTTCGACGACGACGACGACGACGAGAGGACGGGCGGAGGAGGAACAGGAACAGGAACAGGAGGAAGGAGAAGACAACAAAAAGGAGGACGCCACCCCGTTAGAGTTGTTGAAAGAGTGTTGCGTAATTTCAACCGATTCGTCATCATCAAATAAACATCAAGATGGTGGAGTGGTAAACATCATCGATGAGGATAAGAAAAGTAGTAAAATACGAATTGAAGACTTGGGCGAGACGGATAACTTGTTATTTTCTAAGCTCGCGGTCGCGTTCAGCTCGTTGTACGTGGAAGCGAAACGCTTGGAAAATTTGAGCTACGACTTGATTTTACCGAACGTGATATCTTTCGGATGGTTCCATCCTCCTCCTCGTCCTTCTCCTCTTCACAACGAGGAAGACGACGACGAGGAGGAGGAGGAGGAGGACAACAGTAGTAATAGCAACGCTATACTGGGACAGTTTGCAGAAAAATTAACCGTGCTACAAGATTCAGTGATGTTTCGGGAACAATTGAAAGCAGTCGCCGTGAACGCCTTCAGACAGTTGGAGTTTCAGTACGCGGACGAGTCGGTGGAGGAGAACAGACCGCTGAGTCACGTAAACTTGACGATAATGTTCGAGACTTTGACGAAGTGTTTATCCATCGCGTGTAAAACAGACGAAGCGATAGCCTCGAACGGTAACCTGCGACGATCGTTCCAAGCGATGAAAGTAGCCATTAAAGAAGCTTTAGAAGAACAAGAACAAGAACAAGGAAAAGAAGAACGGAAGAAGTTACTCGCTTTGAAGAAAACTACGCAAACGTTAGAGTTTGAACTGTGCTCGAAAAGCTGTTTTGAGACCATCGTGAGAGAGATTACGGACGAAGAGAATCGAAAAAGTAAGAAGAATGGAATAGAGGAGGTACCGATGCGACTCTTGCGCGCGTTGCACTCTTATGGTTTGGAGATGTTTGAAGTTGACTTTGTCCAACGAAACGACGTCGGCGTTTTAGCGTTGGGAGTTTTGTTAGTGCGCCTAGAACCGAATAGCTCAGATACGAGATTGATCGAGAGGATGTTCAGGCACATTTTCTCAGAAAACGTGGCTGGTTTAGCCGTATCTACTGGGATTGTGATTGATCCGTTGCACTTTCTGTTGGTACAGCTTCCAGAGAGCGCTTTGCCTTCGAGCAAGAAAAAATGGCAAACCCACTTGGAAAATAAAATATTAAGGTTTAACGACATGAACGTGCAGCTCTCGCGAATAGTTATCGATTTTGTAGCCGAAGTGACGAGTTGGACGAGCGAATTTGAACGAGATACCACCGATCGCGCGACCGGAGGAGTATCTCTTGAAATTATCACCAGAGGTGTTCGAATAGCGAGAGACGTAAAAGCCACTTTAGAGCTTTTTGTTCACTTGGACAACACATTTTCGAGAGATGCCACGAATAAGAAAAATAAAGCACAGGATAATAAAAGACGAGCTCGAATGCGTGCGTATGGGCAACTCGCGGAGCTTCTTGAGACGATTCGAAAGTGTTATGCAACCAAACAAAACGAACTCACTTTGGAGGTAAAAATAACTCACTGTCTGACATCAAATTTAATATTAATACTTTTTCTGACAGATTTCCCAAATTTTTACAGAAAATTTGAATTCCTTAGATTTAATTGTGGTACGTGAATTACTTTAAGATTTATATCTCATTTGGGAATATAATATTAATTAATTTTTTCAAAAATAGAAAAAAGCAAAATCTAGCTTACTCGAAGAAATTAACCTAGATGAGCAAAATTCCAAATTATTAAGATCTGGAGGACATGAAGGTATTTTATACGATGCATTAGATGCGTGTTTATTAGGGGGTAAGTATTAAATTAATCCCATTAAAAAAATTAAATGAATTATTTTTTTTTCTCAGAACGATTATTAGCTGATGATTTCTTGAATTTCCCGAAAATTGGACTATTAAAAGTAACAATAGACGTGATAAAAACAATTAACGTAAAAGAACGTGTTTTTTGGGGAAATATATTTCAAACAATGGAATATTTGGAGATTGTTGCGGATTTAAAAAGTGCAATAAAATTTTCCTGTGATTCGTCTTGTTTCTTTGACATAGCCAAAGAAGCCTTTCCAGCAATGCTAAATGATATCTACAATCATCCAGAGCAGTGCTACCGGTTACCAACGATTGTTAGCGCGTTTGCGTCCCCGATAAAATATTTGCTAGCAGATGAAGTGAGTGCGAGAGAGTTTTGTAAGGAAGTCGTGGTGAAAAGTTTGCGCACAGAACTAGTCGAGCGATTGGTGCAAGACATTGAGAGTGATTTACGCGAAACCGTTTCGATTCAATGGAAAAAAAAGGCTTCTTCGAATGTGAGCGAAAGTTCTGACGTGAACAAGAACACGTACGCACACGTGTTCCTCGGTATTCCGCTGATGGACTTGAACGGTGCTACTATTTTCTCCGTCAAAAAGGAAGTTCAAGCACAACTGGCCAAGTCGCTCTATGAAAAAGCAGCCTCATCTCTCACCGAATGGAAAATGTACTCTGACATTCGGAGCATAGCGTTGGCAAAGTACAATTTGGATCTCTCCGAAATCGATGAGCTTCCTCCTGCGACGATAACTTCTGTTAAAGATGGAACTGCTGTTGCGAAGAAGTCTGCCATCGATGTGCTCGATGTGGTGCGAGATATTCGGTCATTTTGCGTTCGATACAACTACAACATGAACACGCAAACGTTCATCGAAAAATCCGCCGTGGCTAAGGAAAAGACTTTGTTGAGTACTTTATCCATACAGCACGTCTCAGAGTGTATTCGAACGCACGGTACGGGGGTCACCCATGCGGTCATCAACTCCGTCTTTCGATACCTCGCCCAAAGGTTCCAAATATTTTCGCAGTTTCTGTACGAAGACCACGTGAAGTCCCTGGTTCAAAAAGAGAAGCAAGCTCACTCGGAAGGGAAGTATGAAGAATATCCGGTAGTTCGAGGCATTCAATTTCTCCAAGAAATGCGAAAACTTGGAGTAGCAGATGACGGTCTCAGTTTCCTGGACCAGTTTCGATGCCTCGTGACTGAAATGGGAAACGCACTCGGCTTTGTGCGCATGATACGGCTCGGTACGATGCGTTATTCCTCCAAAGCGAACGAGTTTGCCACGCGGATGAATCCAGAGATGAAAAGTGAAGAGAACAACGACGAGAACAAACATCCAAACTTTGAATCTCTGGCCCGGGAATCTGGGTTTCACGACTTCACAGTGAACGCTTCGAAGCAACTCGATGCAGAAATTGAATCTCTCCGAAGTAACAGCACGGAAGGTACCGATTATTTCGAAGTTTTGACGAATATATTTTCGAGCGAGCTTCAGAGTGACACGAACAAGCACTTGAACGCTTTCTTCTTGATCGTTCCGGCATTATGTCTTTCCATCATTGATGCCATGTACGTCTCCAAGCAAAAGCTTCAGAAAGCTTCAGAAACGATCGCATCCCCCTCGTCCTCGAAGATTGAAACGCAAATGCTCCTCAACCAATCCTGTTTCACCGACGACGGGTTCGCGTTAGGCATCGCGTACGTCTTGAAAGTTTTGAACCAAGACTCAAAATTTGATGCTCTGCACTGGTTCGAAAGTTGCGAAAACTATTACCGCTCGGAGAAGGAGGCGGCGCCCTCCGCAAAGAAGGACCAGGAAGAACAAATGTTGAGATTGAAACGAATCGAACACTACGAGAAAGAGTTTCGCTTGTTAGAGTATGTTTTCACCGGATCCAGAGCGTTCTTCTCTCACGAAGACGAAGTTTAACACAAAATAGATTATTTATATTGCGTAGTTTTTGATATTACAACGAGTTTAGAGTTAGATTTTTTGAGTGGCACTGTTTTGTGTTGTTAACTTTTTTTGTTCAAAAAGCGCTCGCACTTTATCCAAAAAGAGAGTCTTTTAGACTCCACACGTTGTTGATTATTCCTCAGAAACAAAATATATATCCGCAGCTGAGCAACGCGCTCAAGCACATATATATTTGCACACACACACCCGCGTAAGAAGAGTAAACATGGCCACTACTGCTGCTGCCGCGAGTCAACAACTCGCGTTCGTCGCTTCGTCATCCAGCAACAAGAGCGAGAGAAGAAGCCTGCTGAAGAAGAGTCAACAACAAAGACACAGAAGATGCACGCTCACTGCGCAGCCACAATCGTCCGCAGCCGTCGAGGAAACGTTAACTTTAAAACCAATCAAGAAAATTGATGGCACCGTTCGCCTTCCCGGGTCGAAGTCCTTATCCAACAGAATCTTATTGTTAGCCGCTTTGGCGGAAGGGACGACCAGAGTCGAAAACTTATTAGATTCGGATGATATCCGATACATGGTGGATGCGTTAAAAGTCCTAGGCTTGAGTTTCACGGAAGATCGAGCTAATAATATTTTGGAGATCACCGGGTGCGGGGGTAAATTCGAAAAGACCGGGAAAGAAGTCACGGAGTTGTTCTTAGGAAACGCGGGGACGGCGATGCGGCCGCTGACGGCAGCGGTTGCGGCTGCAGGCCAAGGCACGTTCGTTTTGGACGGGGTGCAAAGAATGAGAGAGAGACCGATTCAAGATTTAGTCGACGGGTTAGTGCAGTTGGGCGTAGACGCGGAGTGTACCATGGGAACTGGGTGCCCACCGGTCAGAATTAACTGCAAAGGGTTACCAGGGGGTAAAATCGAATTAGGCGGAAACGTGTCGAGTCAATACTTGACGGCTATTTTGATGTCCGCGCCGTTGTCGACTGGGACGGTGGAGATTCAAGTCGTCACGGAGTTGATTTCGAAACCGTACGTGGAGATGACTATTAAATTGATGGAGAGATTCGGTGTGAAAGTGGACGCGGCTGAAGATTTGCAATCGTTCAAAAT
>Ga0181597_10002032_pt1:10000-22310 | contig 22310 bp, 16 predicted proteins | sample 041ome_5_FD_148647 | JGI IMG/M metagenome (GOLD analysis project Ga0181597, IMG submission 148647) | Coastal salt marsh microbial communities from the Groves Creek Marsh, Skidaway Island, Georgia - 041403US metaG (spades assembly) | ecosystem: Environmental > Aquatic > Marine >...
CAGCAGCATCAAATGGCATCAATCGGAGGTGGTATGATGATGCAACAACAACAACAACAAAACGTAATGGGCGGAGGCTTGCCGCAAATGCAACAGCAGATGGGAGGAGGATTCATGGGAGGAGGTATGCCGCAACAGCAATTCCAACAACCGCAAATGATGCAAGGAGTAGGAGTAGGAGGAGGATACATGCAACAACCGCCGCCTCTAATGCAAAACATGTACGGTGGTATGCCTCCTCCTCAAATGGCGCCTCAGATGATGTATAATCAGCAACCGCAAATGCCACAGATGCCGCAAATGCAACAACAACAACTGAATCCAAACGCGGCGCCTCCAATTTCCCTCGATACTTTCGGCATGCCTTCGTCGACGACGGTCACGGCGCAATCCGTGCCATCGCCGAAAAAAGAGGATCTGTTTCCCGATTTGAAATGGTAAATTACATGGAAACACTAGAAGAGAGAGAGAGAGAGAGAAAGAGACATGAACACAGCTATGAAAACTTGTTTTTTATATAGTTAGTATTTTAGAATTGAAAAACCTTTGCGAACACACACAAATATTATTTTCTAGTCTTCGTCTTCTTCTTCGTCTTCGTCATCATCGTCCCACTCGTCTTCGTCTTCGTCTTCGTCCATACCAATCATGTCTACCGTTTTCTCCCCTCTCGCGTCCAACGCTTTGATTCGATCTCTCTCTTTCTGCGCTTTCAACTTTCTCTGTTCTTCCGCACGTTTCACCAAAAGCTGTTCGCGTTCGCCTTTTTCTTTCGCTTCCACTTCAGCTTTATACTTGAGCAAAGCAAAAACCCCACCGACGGCGGCCGCGACCGTCGCAGCTAATCTCAAATATCTGAATTTCGACTTCTCTTGAACGTTGTGCGTTTTCAACATCGTCACCAATCGTTGCGGTAAAGCTCCGCTCATCTCGTCTATTTTCTCTCCACTCTTCCAAATTTGGTACGTCGGTATCGCTTTCACTCCACACGCGATTGCAACATCCGGGACTAAATCCACGTCCACTTTATACATTTTGATTCGATTATACTCTGCCGTTCTCGATATCGTCGACATGTACGGTGCCATCCCTTTCGATCCCATGGACGTGGAAGACGCAAACTCGACTAAAACTATCGAGTCTTTCGCTTTTCGTAAGATTTTCATCCACTCCTGTTCGTTTGTTATGTTTTTTATCCGAGATAACTGAACCATCTTGCGAGCGCCTCCGGCTCTTCGCACGCCTCTTCGTGACATTATTATTATTCGTTACGACTTAAACGGGTATTTGCGCGCGTCCTTCGCGCGTTTTTATGCGTGTATGTGTGTATGTTGTATTGGATATGGACGTAAAAGTTCACCCAAGAGAAGGAGTAGTTCGTAGCAGTTTGTCGATTGTGGCGTCTCTCGGGCGGATAAAAAACCCAAAAAAAAAGAAGAAAACGAAGAAGAGAGAAGTGATTTGATGTGTTTTTTTAAACCAAAACCACTTTCATCACCATCATCATCATCGTCAGAAGTTGCTCGCGCGTATATAAAAAGCACACGACACACGACTTAAAACGCCGCAGTAAACGAAAAAAGAGTATGGGGGACGACGACGACGTCGTCGAAAACAACAACGACTATGATTCTTCGGACGGAGAGTATTCGGATTCGGACTTACACGCCGGTGGCGTCTCGGACACGGAGACGGACCAAGCCGTCATCGCGCAAGCCATGTCCGGCGAGGCGACTTTATCGGTAGACGTTGGGTCTTCTTTAACCCATTACGATTGGGCGGACATCGATAACAGCGATTTAGTCGCCAAAGTGAGAGGATCGGCTGGCTTTCGAATCATGAGAGAGATTCAACCATGGGACGGGGCGGCGTCTTCCTCTGCCACGGCGACTTTGTTAGATAACAAAATCTTTGAGTACTTTTACGTGCAAAGGAAAGACTCGGACGTGTTCAAGAAATTGGTGAAAGAGTGCTTTCCGAAAGAGTACGAGCAAGCTTCCTCGGATAAGGAGGAGAAAAAGAGATTGCAGTCCATGTGGGCGCAACAAATCATGGATGAGTTGAAAGGGATGAGAGAGTATGCGAAGCACACCATTCGATGGTTGACGGCGATAAATAACGCGCAAGCAGGAGATTTGTTGTTTCTGAAGAGAGAGGCGTTGTTGAATGGAGAACACTCTATTCAGTGGAAAGCTGCGGATATCGTTTGGGAGAGCGTGTCGAATAGGATTAAAGATCAAACGTTTGGCGCTATGCACGCGTGGACGAATAAATCTGGAGCGCAATCCGGCGGAGTCCCGAGAATGTATAAGCATCAGCACGAACTTTTGGAGGTTTTGGATAAACATTACACGGAAACTGAACAGGCCGCTGAGAGAGGAGGAAAGCCTCCTTTGCCGTTGCACGTCATTCTAAGCACCCCAACTGGGTCCGGTAAGACGTTTACCGCGGTTTTGACGTATTTGCGATTGATCAAGCAAAAGCACAAGGATATCATCTTGTTGTATTCCGTGCCTACAAAGCAGGTTTTGAAGAGAGTTGGCCAAGAGTGCGAGGCGCACGCGGTGCCATATTGGACGGCGGCGAGAGATAACACCGGCGACGGAACGATGACGCAAGTCAGAAGACCGTATTCTATCAGAGACAAGGCGAGAAATAAAAAAGCTTTGAGAGCGGCCAGGGCCATCGGAGAGAAAGTTTCCGCTGGTAGCGGTACGGTGGAACAGCAGTTGGAGTATGCCGCGGACATAGGCTTCAAATTGAAAGATCACGGCGCGGGGAAGCCAGACATTATCATTGCAGATTTGAACACGACGGCGAGAATATTAGAAGCGGCGAAGAAGCAGCCAGAATCGAGTTTTTATAACCAATCGAAAATTTTGCTCTATTTTGATGAACCGAATATGGGGATTCATTTAGACCCAAAAGTTTTAGGCGTCGTTTCAAACATTCAAGCGAATATGCCGCACGCAGCTGTGTTGGCCTCTGCGACGCTTGGCACGTGGGATACGTTAGAAGACTGGTGGAAAGGTCCGACAGAGGCGAGAAGAGATACTATTGAGATGGCGCCGTACGAGTTGCCAATGTCGAAACTCGCGGTTTTTAACCAAGCAACTAATGAAATTTCCAACATTTCTCCGTTTGGAATGTTCAAAAACTATGGTGAATTCCAAAGAGCTATGAATGATTTCCGCATTCCAACTTTATTGTTGAGACACTTGTCTGCCAAGCAAGGCAACGATTTGTTAGGCATCGATGGTCCGGAAGCATCATGGGAGAAAGTCTATGGGGACGTCAAATCGTTACGACTGGCCATCGAACCAAAAATGAAAACTATTCCGCAGCCTGATTTCGAAAAGTACAAAGTTCGCTGGGCAACTGGAGAAGGCGCGCCAAAGAAAGTTGCCGGCATTCGAGACGCTTTAAGTAAGGAAGGTGTCACCATGGTCGGTTGCATCAACCCGAGGAGAACAGCGTTGGAACTCGCCGGTTTCGAAAACAAAGAAGACTGGCAAGCCGCGGTGCATAAATTGAACTCTAAATTAAAAGAAGCCGAAAGATTGTTGAAAGAAAGTGCGAAAGCGGAAAAACGTGCGGCGAAGAAGAAAGGCGACGCTGACGATGAAAACCCAGCCGATGCTGGGGACGACGTTCAAGTTGGATTGGTCACCTTGAGACCGATGTTGAAAATCTCGTTAGCAGAGGCGCTGGAGTCGGACATCGATACATTGGTGATGCTGTCTCGAGGCGTCGCGTACGCTAGTGGTAAAGGTACGGAGACTATGGTGAAACGATTGTATAACCAAGCGCTGTTGACGGTGCCGGATTCTTTGAAAGGAAGGGCGCCGCCGTTGAACGTGCTTGTTGTCGATTACTCGTCTATTTACGGTACCGATTGTCCCGCCGTAGACACGTTGCTCTTGCAAGAAGAACTCGGAAGATTACTTGCCTGGGAAGATTTACAGCAATTCATCGGTCGTCTCCGTCGCGACGGCACGTGCATCTTCTTCTCCTTGGGTACTTTGCGAAAAGCCGTGTTGGGTTCTCAGGTCGAAGCAGAAGAAGTGCAGAAAACAATCAGCTTTCAGAAAGCTGTCGAGGAGGCAACCTTGAAACTCGCAGAATCGAAGCAATACGACAGCGTCTCGGTAAAAGGAGCTTTGGATCCATTAGCCGAACAGTTCGGTAGACGCAGTGGAGAAGCTGGCGCTTTTGCCGTGATTGCCCTCGCGTGCATGTCGTTGAAGCCACAAGACATGCCAGAATCTGACAAAGAACTCTCGGCGCAAATGATAAAAAACGTCGAGAAATTTAGCGAAGCTTTAGAAGCAGTTGTCGCGAAGAAACAGGACCAAATCAGTTTGGTTTCTATTCTCGAGTCTCTCGCATGTTCACAAGCTCCATTCGAAGGTCGAACTGGCGGTGCGAGAGTTTTGGGATGCGCTTCGTCGTTTCTCAAAGGTATTTATGACGCGGACGTGCTCTCGGAAGACGGTATTTTTGCGTGGGCAAATCAGCGGGCAAAAGAGATTAAGAGCGATCCGGACGCCGACCAAAGGTTCTTTATGAAGGTGAAACCATTTGTGCAGTGGTTGCAAGAAGCTTCGGAAGACGAGGAGTCAGACGAGGAGTAGATAATAAAGCACAAAGTAAGGAGAGTTAAACCTATTTTAAAATTAATCAACACCTATTATATTATATCTAACATCCATGTCCAAACATGCCTAAATCTATTTTTGCTCTACTTTTTCTACAGCGCAACCGGGGAAGGTCCACGATGCGTCACGCGAACACTCAAGCCAATCTCTCCTTGTTTTTCTATGCCATCCATCCAACTTTTTAGAGCTTCTTTAATGAGTGCGTCTTCGTTCACACTTTCAGGATAGGTGAACCCATACATCACCTCGTTCTTGTCGTTTATGCATTCGACTTTTACCAGCGAACACAAAGAGAGCTTTCTCGCGGCAACGTTTGCACTCTCTTCTTTTCCATTCTCACTTTCGCTATTCTTTTTCGATCCATAATAATATAAAATAGGGTACCCAAGCATCCATCCTACAAAAGTTTGAGGAGGTATCGCACCGTCGCCAAGATCCCTCTCGTCGATATTCGAACCCAAATTTGATTTCATTTTCGCGCGACAAGCCGTCATAATCGCAAGTTCGGAGGCTTCCAATCTTCGAGCTCGTGAAATTTCTTGGTCTAAATCCACCATAATCGGCACTTTGGTCGCTTTCTGCAACAACGACTCCTCCTCCTCCTCCTCTTCACCTAACGTAACCAAAACAACTGTATCGAGAACTGTGCAAACTTTCAAAAGCATTCCTTCTCCTCCTCTTTCTCCTCCCCTTTCACTTGAACCCGTCAGATCCACTTTCAAAACATTTTCATTCAGCTCGTCGGATATCAATTTTACCTCTTCTGCAGTCATCAATGGCGCGTAATCGAGCATGAACGCCGGGCGAACACCCCTAATTACAGATACAAAATCTCTGCAGAGTTCCCGCTTCACGACGGACTTTTTTCTCCGTATTTTTGATGCATCCACGAGATCGTCGAGGAGACTTTCAACCCTTGAGAGAAGCTGACTGTCATTGCCTGCGGATGCGGGAGGATGCATCTTTTATTTCATTAGTATTGTTCACCGATGCATGCTGTGTTTTGTTTTTGGGGAAATGTGTGTGCGACGCTTCTGCAAAAAATACTCGCTACGTACTACTCTGTATAAAAAATATCATTCTTACTTCTAACCGTGCGCGTGACTCCCGCCGCCGTGTCTGCTCGAACTTCTATCTCTAGCGTACGCCCAGTGTCGAGGTGGTCGACATCCACCGAAGGACTTGGAACACGGCGGGCAAGACTTCTTTCTCTCTGCGTACGTCTGTTTCGTCAACTCTCTCTTCAAATCTTTGCCTTTCATCTGCAAAGAAGTCGCTCGAAAGTTTGATAAATCTACAGTGGGCATTCCAGCTTCGCTTTTACACTCTTGGCATTTACTCTTAGATTCGTGACACTCCACCACGCACGGCTCGGCAAATTTGACTAGTTTCTCCTCGGCGAGTTTCTTCACGACGAACCACTCGGCGCCGTCTCGCTCGCCATTGGCGGGCTCATCGCACGCGTCGTAGTAGTGATACAAGGCACCATGTTCGCTAGAAACTTGAAAACCGAATAGATTAACCTCGTGACATCTAGATAGCGCTATTATGATTCCGTATAAACCGCTCGTCGGCATAAAATTTAAAGAGTGCGCCATATGTTCGACGAACCCTTGATCGAACGCCGCCATTTTAATGGACTTGTCGCCTTTCCTCGTTTTAATAAACGCAGCTAACGACGCGTGCGATCGCATGTGTACTAACAACAACTCTTTCCCTTCTCTGAATGCCCAATTTTGGGTGTTTGTGATTCTATGCGTCGTCTTTGATCCGGCGTGCGCTTCCAATCCGCCTTTTGTGGGCGCTGAGTTGAAGCGAAACACGGCATCGTGTTCATCAATAAACTTCCCATTTTCGTAATTCAACAATATCCCAGACGATCCAACCACGGCGCATTTATCATACACCTCTCCAACTGCATCGTTCTGCGGCATAATTGAAAGCAACTCTTGATCTACGGGACCTAACACTCGATGTCCTTTATCCGCATCCTTCTCTTTTCCAGGCAAAGTCACCTCGATATTTTTCCTCTTTCCGGTCACTTTCTTGCTCATCGTAATCGACCCGGCAAAACCCAATCCTTTCTCAATTTTAGCTTTAATGTGTTTCCCTTTCAAAGGGTAAGCCTTCTCGCAATGGTCGCCTATCCAAAGTTTCGCGCACAAACACGTTCGCGTATCTTTTTGACACACGCCTTTCGGGTGATGGCACGCGGTTGCATCGTCCGGGTCGCACGAGGCAGAGGAGGAAGAAAATCCACTATTCGCGCTATTTATACTGCTGCTATCATCTATGCTTATTACCATATCGTCGTTTGTGTGTCTATGCGTAGGCTCGTCTCCTTCTTCCTCTTCCTCTCCGCCGTTTCGAGTGCTACTGCCACTATTACTAGAATCCAACTCGTTCGCATCGTTATCCGCGTCTTCCTCTTCGTGACTTCCATAATTCGCCGTCCAAGCGGAAGCAGATGAAGAAGTAAACCACGAGGATGAACTCGACGAAGATGTCGAAGAAGAACTCCGGCTCGCCGCCAAGTTTGGAAGTTGTTGCACGTGATGATTAGGAGATGCGTTTTGTGGAGTTGATGAAATCAGAAACACGATAAACGCAGACATGACGACGGCGACGAGTAATCTCCTTTTAGGTCTCGATTGAGGAATCGATATCTTCATCGATGAGGACGATGCTATCGTCGTCGATGATGGTGCCATGATTTTGTATCGAGACGGAGAGAGAGAAGAGAGAGAGAGAGAGAGAGAGAGAGGAGAAGGAAAGGAAGTTTTTGTGGTTTGTTGTGTGCTTTCCTTTTCCTTTTCCTTTTTTTCACACTTTGTGCAGGAAAGTCGGGAGGCAAAATCGACGCGAACATTATTTTAGGTTTTAGCGATTCATAACTGTCAAAAAGATATGTATGTTTTCTTCTTCTATTGTACAACAAAAAATGTGGACTTACTTACTTTACTATGTGAAACAGATATCTTTGTATTCCCTCTTACTCGTCGTCGTCGTCGTCGTCGTCTAATTCGGCTTTTAGAACGACGCAACTTCTATCCAAAATGGTAAACCTGTTCGCTCGTAACTGCGGACGAACCATGGCTTCCGCGGTGAACCTGTCTTCGTCAGAGATGTCGTCTGCGCTGACGAAATCAAACGGCGTTTCCAGAGAGGTGTCTAAAACACATCTCCAGTGTAACCCAGGCGGCAGCTCGGGTAAAGTGACCAACGCGCTCTCGTAGTTGGCGTTGAATGCGACGTAGAACTTTTCCGGGTCTTCTGGAGTGTTGGCGGAGATGGTGTACGCAATGAATCGACTGGTTTCTTCCCAATTGGGCTCGTGCGGCTTCAATCCGTGCCATTGACAGTTGGCGTCGGTCGGAAAGTCTGGTAAGCGAAAGGCGCCGTGTTGCGCGCGAAATTCAGCCATTTCCGAGCAAAATCGTTTTAAACCATCGCCAGAGAGCGGGTCTAACGCTTGGTCCCAGTCGATGTAGTTCAAGTGGTTATCGTGGCAGTACGTGTTGTTGTTGCCGTTTTTAGTGTGGCCGTACTCGTCGCCCATGGTGATCATCGGAACGCCTTGGGAGAGAAACAATGCGCAGAAAAAGTTGCGCATTTGTCGTTCGCGTAAAGCAATGACGTGCTTGTTCGTGCTCGGGCCGTCGGCTTCCGGGCCAGCGCCGCAGTTCCAGGAGATGTTGTGATTTTCGCCGTCGTTGTTGTCTTCGCCGTTGAAAAAATTGTTCTTTTCATTGTAGGAAACCAAGTCGCGCAAGGTGAATCCATCGTGACAGGTGACAAAGTTGATGGAACTTTTCGGTTTTCGTCCAGAGGCGTGGTAAATGTCCGGAGAACCGCACAAGCGAGAGGCCATGGCACCGACGAATCCGTCGGACCCTTTGATAAAGTTTCTCACGTCGTCTCTAAACTTACCGTTCCATTCAGCCCAGACGCCGTAGTGTGGGAAGGTACCGACTTGGTACAATCCTCCAGCATCCCAGGCTTCCGCGATCAATTTAACGTTACGTAAGACTGGATCGTTGGAAATCGCGCGCAACACGGGTGGATCTTCTAAATTCGTCCCGATTGGAATCCTCTGTAACGGATTTTTCGGAATCGGGTTCCCTTCGTGGTCGTAAAGCACCTCCTCTTCGTCGTAATACGGCATACCGTTCGTCGCGGAATCAGGAGCAGCGGCAGAACTCGGTTGCATGCTGGCTAATAAACTCAACTCTTCAGCCGTCGGTCCTTCCTCGCCTTTATAATGCGAGGCTTCTCTCGTCAAAATGCTCGCTAAATCGAACCGAAACCCATCGACGTGGTACTCCTCTACGAAGTGTTTCAACGAATCGACGATTAAATCCACCACCATCGGGTGATTGCAGTTCAACGTGTTTCCGCACCCGGAGTAGTTGTAAAACTCTCCAGTCGGTGCGGTCACGTAGTAGCTTCTGTTATCCACGCCTCTGAAAGAAAGCGTCAAACCTTTTTCGTTCCCTTCCGCGGTGTGATTAAACACAACGTCTAAAATCACCTCCATATCGTTCCTGTGACACTCTCGAACTAACTTTTTGAACTCGTCGTTGCTCTTTCGTCCGCAATCGGCTTCGCCAACTTTTGCGTATTTTGTCATTGGAGTGAAAAAGTTCACGGTGGAATACCCCCAAAAGTTTCTTCTCAACTCGCCGGTTTCTGGATTTGGTTTGTTTTCGTCGGAGTATTCGAGCTCGTTAAACTCGTGAATCGGGAGTAACTCTAAGCAATTCACACCAATCGATTTCAAATACGGGAGTTTCTCGATCATATCCTTATAGGTTCGTCCTATACCTCTCACGTGACCCTCGTAGATGGTTAAATCGGCAAGATCGTACTCTGGCGATTCCACGCCTTCCCAATCGAAAGCGTTCGTCTCCAAATCACTATACAAAGCTGGAACTCCGCTCGCATATTGCGGCCAATTCTTTTCCAAATCGTTTTCTGCGCGTTTATTCGTTTCCCCGTACCCTTCGCGGTTGCAACACACGTGCTTGGCGTACGGGTCCAACACGACTTTGTTAAAATCAAACGCGTGCCCCGGTAACTTTGGACCGTTTACTCGATATCCGTATAAACATTTCTCGGACAAATTGGGCACTTCCACGTGCCAAATCACCGCCTCGTCCTTCGCTCTTTCCGTCTTGAAGCCACTCTCCGGGTCTAAATCAATCTCTGCCGTTATTTTACCATACTTAAAATCTTCCTCGGAATATAACACCAACGTCACGCTCGTCGCGTTTTGTGTCCGAAGTGCAAAGTTCACGCTCTCGTTTTCCAACCTCGTCGCGCCCAGCGGAGACGGTTGCCCGCACGTCGGTTGGCCTCGATTTAACGGAGTTTCTTCGATCGGTCGGAGTTGTCTCGCTAATGATATCTTCTTTGCTTTTTTAGAAGCTGGAATTGTTGTTTTCGTTGCTGACTTCGTCTTCTTTACCTTTGGGGCGGCGGCAGGTGAAGGAGGAGGAGAAGGAGCAGGAGGAGGAGCAGGAGAAGCAGTTGCGACTGCCGAAAGGACGTCTGACTCTTTCGGTTGCGAGGAAGCTGGACTGACTCCACCACCACCGAGCGCGGCTGGATTGTTCGGATCGCCAAACTTTGTCTTTCTCTTTGGCGGCGGAGGATCCGCGGAATACACGTTTTTCTCTGCCACCGTTGTTGTTGTTGTCGAAGACGACGACGACGACGACGATGACGTTCCTCTTCTTCCTCGTTGGTTTCTAATCCTCAAAATCGTTTTTAACGAAGCGCTTTTTGGATAAAAACGAGAAACTCGTTGGAAATTATCTTTTGCGTTTGCCGATACGCCGAGCGATCGCATCGAAGCGCTCATCGATGAAAGAGTCGCGGCAGGAACCATCATCGTACGATATATCTTTTTTACTCTCGGCGGCTACTGTTACAGCTGCTAAGTAATGCAAACCGGGCGCGCGCGCGCTCTTGTAAAAGTAAAGTTTTTTATTTTGCGTGAAGATTATTCCACCTCGGACGGACGCGCTCGACTTGATCGATTCAATAATTTTTTGTTTTTTGTTCAGCAGTGTTCAGATCACGCACAAATCGCGAAGAAGAAAAAGAAGGAGAAGAAGGTGCGAGCGACAACCTGCTGCCGAGACGAATTTGATTTTGGTGTGTGTGTGTGTGTGTGTGTGTGTATGTATAAGTGTGTGTAAGTAGAATATATCATAGTTGCTTAAATCAAAATTGCAACGTCGTGACAATGGAAAAGAAATCATGCAGATTTCATCGTCCTTGCCATTCGAATCGCGGCGCGAACTGCGTTCCCGGCGTATGCGACTCTTGTTTCCGCCTGCTCGGCCGTCGCGCCGGGACCGATGATACCCATACCGACCGGTTTGCGATATTCCAACTCCAACTGCTTAAAAATCAACGAGCACGTGTTTCCCATCTCCTCTCCGTGTAAGGTTGAACCTTTTTCTATGTATCCTAAAACACACGCCGCGTCTAACGAGTCGTCCATGAGCATGTTTTCTAATATTAACGGCGCTTCGTACGTGCCCGGGACGAAGACGACTTTGGTGATTTCCGCGTTCATCGCCAACGCAGAAAGGCGAGCGTCTTCGAGCATGCGGTTCATGAGTTGATCATGGAATTCACCTTTTAATGTCAAGGTAGAAAGAAGAAGAAATATGTTGTTATTTAATATCATACAATTTGTTGTTTGTTTGTTGTTGTTGTTGTTGTTTGTTGTTGTTGCAATAAAGACAAAGAGTAGAAGAAGAAGAAGAAGAATGAAAAACGAAACGTACCAATGACTACTCCGAGTTTCACATTGACGCCCTCGTTCACATTCACATCTCCGACGTGAGAAATCTCACAATTCGTCCACTTAGGTTTCTCTTCGTCGGTTTCGTGCGCGAACGTCACTTTCCCTGGACTGTGAAACTGATACGTTTCCTGTATCTTAGCCGGTTGTTGTTGTTCGCTCGCTGACGATGACACGCGAACTCCTCCTCTTGTGCTCTTTTTTGACGATGATGATGATGCTACTAATGATGGTCTACTGAGAATAATACTATTACTATAGTGTCGTCGTCTAGAAGGAGAAGAAGAAGAAGAGGAAGAAGACGCGGCGGTCACCGCCGCCGTGGTGAAAGTTAAGTTGAGCATGATGTGACACGATTTTGTCGCGAGCCAGCACAAAAATCCTCCAGCACTGATGAGTTTCTTGAAGTTTATTTTCCCCTGAAAAAAAAACACGAAACATAGTGCTATTCCTAAACCCTAACGAGTTACGATCGTACTAATACAGGATATAATTCTATAGTCGATTGCTACTTCAGTATTCTTCAAGAATACGAACTTTTCAACTCTGATGACGAGTGACGAGCTGTGTGGCCGAGCACGAAGTACCCGTGTCGCAAAACATTTTCTCTTCGGAGAAAACTTGCGATACATTGATGACTGCCCCTTGATATCATTCCAATCTCGGTGGACGCCACTGCAGCTTTTCTGAAGAGTTTTCTTTTTTGCCGCCGCCGAGTTCCGAAGTCTCCTCTTCCCTTTTTTTTTCTTCCTTTCTTTTTCTTTTTCTTCCTTTTTTTTTCGTTTTTTCCTTTCTTTTCTGATGAATTTGTAGTGTCTATTCATCGCCGCACAAA
>Ga0181597_10002035_pt1 | contig 22283 bp, 18 predicted proteins | sample 041ome_5_FD_148647 | JGI IMG/M metagenome (GOLD analysis project Ga0181597, IMG submission 148647) | Coastal salt marsh microbial communities from the Groves Creek Marsh, Skidaway Island, Georgia - 041403US metaG (spades assembly) | ecosystem: Environmental > Aquatic > Marine > Intertidal zone...
AAACGATCACACCGGATCATCCTGTCGTGGTGTCTCGTTTCGTCGCATCCGGTTGGCTGACCTTGGATGGCCGTGAATTACCTTTGGAAAACATTACGTCTTCACCAATGACCGCTTGCTGTGGGATTGGAAACCCGGACGGCTTTCGCAACACGTTGACCGCAGTGGGCTGTTTTGCCAAATCGTTTCTCGCGTTTCCCGACCACCATCATTACGACGAAAACGACCTTCAGACTCTCACCCATAAGATGCAACTGAATCAAACCGAGACACTGGTCATGACGCTGAAAGATTTGGTCAAGATCCGGACTGATGCATTTCCGGGTAAAACCGTCGCCGCACTCTTGATTGAGTGGGACATTCTGGAAGGGGAAGCCACCTTGATAGAACGCCTGAGCGCACTCGCGTAACCTCTATTTTTTGATGCAATAAAAAACCGACCTGTTCCACAAGAGTGAATCAGGTCGGTGAGTGAATGTTGAACATCAACTGTTCTATGCAATCTCTTTCTTATGAGAAGAGCTGAGGAATTGGCAGGCCGTTACGAACAATCATGATTGGTCGACCTGTGGCCGTGTGATATTCTTTCTCGTAATTGATGCCCATCGCGTGATACATCGAAGCGGCGGCATCATCCGGTGTGAGTGCATCGTTGAGCGGACCGGTCGCTTTGTCATCTGATTCACCGATGACTTGACCACCCTGCATACCACCACCCGCCATCAACATGAACATGCAGCGAGGATAGTGATCGCGACCTGGACTGGGTGGACGATCGTTGATTTTTGGAGTACGACCAAATTCACCCGTCATAATGACGGCAGTTGTTTCCAGCAACCCACGCTCTTCCAAGCCGACCAGCAATGCAGAGACAGCCTCATCCAGTGGAGGAAGTTGACGATCTTTGAGACGTTCCCAGTTGGTGTTGTGGGTGTCCCAACCGCCATAAGTAAGCGTGACGAATCGCGTTCCCGCTTCGACCAATCGCAAAGCGAGTAGCGCGGAGCCACCTAATGGAGAACTTCCGAACTTTTCGGTGAACGAGTCTGATTCCTGACTGATATCGAACGCCTTTTTGGCGGTCGGAGAAGTCATGACGTTGTACGCCTTTTGACCAAACTCATCGAGCCCCTCAATCAACTGACTCGATTTCTCAAATCCTTTGAAAGCAACATCGAGATTGCCGAGAAGTTGTTCGCGGCGTCGAGCTTCATTGAGACCATTGTCGCTATCAATCGAAACACCACGAACCGTAAATCGTTGGCCCACTTTGGGAGTTGCGGCAGTATTCAGCGGGTTATACTTCACGCCGAGAAATCCACCCGCCATCCCTGTGCGAGGAACGGCAACAAACGGAGGTAAATCGGTTGGAGCGGAGAGCTCGTTAGTCACGACAGAGCCGATGGAAGGATACTGTAACGACGGCAATGGGCGATTGCCGGACATCACATATTCTTGTCCCAGTGCATGAGCTGCCAGCGTGTGTGAAACTCCTCGCAAAATCGCGAACTTGTCTGCACATTGAGCGAGCTTGGGAAGGTGCTCCGAGAACTCGATTCCCGGCACATTTGTTTTGATCGGGTTGAATTCTCCACGGTACTCTTTGGGTGCGTTCGGTTTGAGGTCGAACGTATCCATGTGCGAGGGACCGCCGGTCAAATTGATGAAGATGGCAGAGGTTGCCTTGCCGGGTAATACTTTCCCGTTAGCTGAAGCGAACGCTTCTGCTCGTAACATGCCGGCGAGTGTTAAACCGGTCGTTCCGAGAACACCCACTTTGACCGCATCGCGGCGGGTCATTCCATCACAGGTTCGAGATTGACGCATTATCGAGTTCCTTAAACTGGGAAATTTGAATTGAGTTTGTATGTCGCGAGCCAATCAGTGATTGACAATAAATTCTTTGGTATTGATTAACGCCCACATCAGGCCTTCCAGACCGTTTCGCAAGTCTTCGCTCGATGTGAGATAGGCCGAGGCTGTTTCCAACTCGTCCGACTTGGGATACCGACTGAGAGTTCTCAGATAAGCATCGGTCACAATTTTTGCAGCATCGAATTTGGGCACTTCCTTCTCTGCCACTTTTGGCTCGTTGAGGCCCAATGCTTCTTTCTGTTTGTTGATCTGCTTTTGCATCTGAGCAACCATTTTTTCACCCGCTTCGATTTTCGGACTCTCTGGAGAACTTTTCCGCAACTGAGCCAGTTTCTCTTTGTATCTCTTCAGTTTCTGCTCGTTGGCTTTAAGTCTGGTGAGTTCCCGATCCGAACTGTTCGAGTCAGATTTTTTCGCGGGAGCATACTCGCGAGTGACCTGCTCGATCCAACCTTTATTGTCTTCGAGCAGCCGCTGCGTTTCGCTGTCGTTTCGCAGATAGATCGTTTGCAACAAACTCGCTTCCATCGAACGGTCGCAGTCGCAGTTCGATTCGCGAGTCGAACGACCAAAGATGTCCAAGGCGTAATTCGTGCGGGAATAGTTGTACCCCGAGATCGAACGATTCTCGATCGCATGCACGAATTCTTCGTTCTTCTCGTCGTTGGCGGCTGCCATTTGCAACGCATCAATGGTCACTTCTGCCGGCAGTCGTCGAGGGATAGACCGAGAGAAGTTCCGCTCATCGAGATGATTGGTGTCATTCGGCTTCCAACTTCGTTGATAAGTGGCCGAATTCGCAATCGTGCGATGCAACCATTTCATATCGAAGTCGCGATTCACAAATTCCGCAGCCAACCACTCCAATAGCTCGGCATTGCTGGGAGGATTGGCAAGGTTCAAGTCGTCGGGCGGTTCCACAATCCCCACGTTGAAATAACTGGCCCAGACACGATTTACAAATGCCTTGGCAAAGTAAGGGTTCTCTTTTGCACTCAACCATTGCATCAATGCGACGCGTGGATCAGGGGCATCTTCGAGATTCACTTCTTCATCCCCCAGCAATTTTGCGGTGGAAGGATAAAGTCGTGCCAAGCTTTGATTCTTTCGCTTGGCATTATTTTTGGCATTGGCGGGAATTGGGCGAACATAGGTTTCCTGAATCGGAACAACCTTGCCCTGTTTGGCGAGTTTGGCCAGTTCCCGGCGTTGTTCCCCACCACGTAGTTCATCAACACCCAGAGCTTTCATCATCTCACGGTATTCGTCATTCGTTTCGGGATTTCGACCAAACTGAACTCGTGTAAAGAATTTCGTGAACTGATTGTAATCGTCCTGCGTCCATTGATCGAACGGATGCTTATGGCATTGAGCACATTGAATGCGAATTCCCATGAACGAATAGGCGAACGCGAGTGCTTTTTCTTCAGGCTGACGCAAATTTCGGCGTGCCCAGAAGTAAGGCATCGATTTACGATCTGCAAAATCGTGTTCCTTACTGAAAATGACTTTCGTAAGATTTTCTGAGAACTCACGATAAGTTTCATCCTCTTCACGAGAATTCGCTGTGACGATACCCGACACCAATTGATCGTAGGGGGTATTACTTTCAACGCGAGAGTAAACCCACTCGTACCACTGTTGGCCGGGAGCGTTTTGAGACGGCAGTGTATTTCTTAACTCGTACGGGTTATTACCGGTAAAGTCGCACAGTTTGGTGGCCCACCAGGCAGCATACGCGGGACGTTCGAGAAGTTCGTCGATTTTCTTCGATCGCTTATCGGAGGAAGAATCGGCAAGAAACTGCTTCACTTCATTCGGCGTCGGCAATGTTCCCGTCATATCGAGAGTCACGCGACGGAGGAATTCTTCGTCCGTACAGACATCACTGGGAACAACTCCCAACTTGGAAAGTTTACTGATGACAAGTTCATCAATTTTAGTAGGTGACGCGATCGAAGGATATTTTGGCCCGACTTGATCAGTTACTGGACGTAACACGGGAATCGGGACCACGCCATTGTCGTAAAAGATGACCACGTGCGAGTCGCCCGGTTCGTTGGCGGTCACAAGCCCTTCACCATTAACAGAGGCAATCTGTTCGTTATTACTTTGAAAACGACATAACGGTGTCACATCTTCACGACTGCCGTCACTCCACGTGACGATGGCTTTCAACTGAGTGGTCTCACCTTGTTCGTGGAACAGAATTTCTTTGGGCTCGACATCGAGTTTGACGAAATCGGCATGCTGATCGGAGTCGTACGGCTTCGCGCCCTCTTTGATCCAGTTCATGAACACGCGATATTCCCAACTGTTGGGATCGAGTCGCTTTCCACCTTCGTGAGGTTCCACCAGTGTCGGTTTTTGAATGGCATAGCTGTCGGCAGGAACATCGGTATCGATGCGTTCGGCCAAACCTTCGTGATCCATTTTGAAATCGTAGCCGAACAACGACAAACGGAACCCACCCTGCCCCTGGAATGATCCATGACACGCGCGACCATTACAGCCGAGACGACTTAGCAATGGCACAACGTGTCGACGAAACTCGGGAGTCTCGTCGGTATCAACGGGCTGATACCGCTGCGATGCGGGAGGCGAGATCTCATCGGCATGTAAGACGGTCGTCATCAATAATGCCGCAGGAATCAACAAGGCCAGCAAATGTTTCATTTTCGATACCTTTCCGGGAGAGCGTCTGTGTCGAGGTGAAGCGACACACTTCGTAGTCCAGGTTGTCTGTTATTGTTTGGAGGATTTCTTAGTGGAAGTGGGTGTGGTTTTTGAATTTTGTAGTCGGCGGTATTTCGCCAGTTCTTTCTCAAGATATTCTTGACGATCTGATCTGATCTTTTCAATCTGCCCATCAATTCGATCAAGCCGAACCTGAGTTCGCTTTCGATCCAGAACCAACTGCTTCTCTTTCAAGTCAAGTTTTTGAGTGAGCAGTTTCTCCATCTCGCTGACCAGTTTTTCATCGGACGACATGGTCATGCGGGCGGCGAGTAGCTTGATGCGAGAGTCCACTTTCCACAACGCCAATTGAAGTTGGTAGTCGTCGGGAGAGCGTTTGTTTAACTTTTCGAGACGTTCGTTGACGAGATGGATCTGACGAATCGCTTTCTGGTATTCAGAGGCCATCTCTGCGTCGAGTCTTTTCAGTAATTCGGCCAGTTCTGCATGATGTTTGCGGGCAAACTTCAAAGCAGAGGCTTCCTGCGCTTTGGTCAAACTCTCTTCGGCCTGCACAACAGCAGAGCCAGCCAAAGTGAGAACCAAGGCAAGCATCAGAACAAATTGTTTCCAGGCAGTGTTCAAAGGATTCAATTCTCTTTCATTTCCACAGGTTCGTCCATCAAATCTCCCATTTTCTCTTCGGCGTTCTCCAAGGAGACCGCGGCAATCATCCAGCCGGGGATTTTGGGAGTGGACTCGTCATTCAGGTCGAGAGTTTCCAGATCGAAGAGATTCTCTTCAGCAAGGACTTCATCTTGATTGCTGCCTGCCCAACCGGCGATCAAGCCGGCGGCTTCTTCGGATTGAGTTGCGCCAACGGACGTCTGTGTGTTGGAGTCTTGACCGTTCATCAACATGAAGAGCCATCCGAGGGCAACAACAGTTGACCCAACGGCAATCCACGAACCAAAGCGAGATGACGACGAACGAGCGGCCTGTCGAACGGGTCTCGACACTTCGGGGGTTGCAGCTTGCTTCAGTTGCAAAGCCAGAACCGTCATCGCGGCGACTGCTTCACACGCGGCCAGATCGCCAGCGAGCACTTCTTCAAAAGCATCCCTTTGGTTTTCGGGAAGCTGCTCAGTGACGTATTGAAACGCAAGCCAGTCAAGCTCGCTGCCTGTTGATTCTGGTTGTAATGTTTGTGGTTGGTTCATGACTCGCGTTCGCGAAGTTGTGAGGTCAAAGTTTTCAGGGCGGCTCGCATCCGTGTGAGCACTGTTCCCAGCGGTAGGTTTAATTGTTGGGCGATGTCTGCAAAGGTGATTTCGTCGTGAAGTCGCAGATTCAAAATCGTTCTCTGCTCTACAGGAAGCTTCTGTATCAAGTCCCGAAGTTGTTCCACCGATTCCTGTTGAATCAGTGTTTCCTCCGGGGTAAGTGTCTCGTCACCAGATTGCCACACCGGTCGGCGAAGAAGCTCCGCTTCCCGTCGGCTACGGCGACGAATCCCGCGGGCTTCATTCAGGGCCACTTTGAACAGCCACCCTTTGAAGGTCATCCGATTGGCCGTTTCCCCTTGCTCGATGAGTTTCACAAACGTCATCTGCAAAGCTTCGGCAGCCAAATCAGCATCCCGCAGCACGCCTCTCAGAAAAGCCCGTAATTCGGAAGAATGCTCGGCGTAAAGAGCTTCAAGCTCTGCTCTTGTCAGCCGATCAGGGGTCTCCGCAGTCACGGGGTCTCTCCATTGAGACACATTAATATGATGTTTACGCCGTGACGATTATTTTCCGAATCTGCTCCAAAAGGCAAAAAGAATCGAGAATTCTCCCAAAGAATATGGCAGCAATGACTTACGATGCATCAAAAACCAGAGCCAAGCTGCTCTTTTCGATGTTTGATCCAGGCATTGATACGATCCAACATCCATCCCTCCTCTTGAGGGTCAACATTTGACATGGTCAAATTGCCCGCCGTAAGTAGTTTCTGCTCTTCTTTGGCCTGCACAGGAGACGCTGGCCCACTTTCGGAGGTGGTGACGTAACACGCATCTCCGACCGGTTTGAGAGCAGAAGGATGACGAACCGTCACCAGTTCGAGTTTTCCGACCTCTTTCCAGTCCTCCTTTTGCTGGCCCTCCATTTTCGATGACGCCATCACTCGGCCTTGTTCATCGATGCCGACCATCACAAACTCTTCAGGGATCGGATCAACCCCCTTAACGAACAAATCAACCTGATCGATCGCCAGTTGCAAACGTCGCTCGTCATTCAGTTTCAAACTTCCATACCGTGTCAAACGGCTTTCGACTTCTCCCTGAACGACCAGAAAGTATTGAGGCTCCAAAGCAATATCAAGCATCCGACCGGTGTTCTCGTAGCGTTCCTGTTCCATTGAAAGTGAAGTCCGGGCCAAACGGACTCCCGCGGGTACTCCCTCATCGTAAGCTTCAACAAATTGCAACTTTGTCGCCAGATGACCGATTGAGTGGTAGTTGAGATTGTTTTGTGAAACAAGATTCCTGGCCCGTTGCAATGACGCCAGAATGGGATCATCGACTGCCGGTACTCGCTCAGTGGGTGGTGATAGAAGCTCTTGCTGCTCCGTCTCTAATGGACCTTCCGAACCGAAGTTTTCCGTCAGTCCACCAAATTGCTGTCGAAGGGTGAGCATGTTCCGAATCATTTCGGAAGGCAGATCGCGTGTTTCCTCCAACCAGAATTCGAGTTGATCGTCGGAAATGTTCGGCATGATCTTTGTGATAATCGCCGCATTTTCTTTTCTTCTCTGGGGGGAAAGCAACGGGACTGGGTCCAGATCATCGGCGACCGGTAATTCGGAAGGCGCTTGTGGTTCTAACGGCAAGGCCGGTGTGGAATCATTGTCGGCAATCAGATTCAAGAAGCTTTCAGACTGTTGCGAATCAACGAGCAAGGCATGTTCGTGTTGCCCCGTGAGTGGTTGATCTTCAAGGAAGGGCGAGTCCGGCTCGATGATCGATTCCAGATTGACCGAACCGTGGGCAAGTTGCTGATTCTGATCACTCCGTTGGCGTGCGTGTTGCAAATCTCGCCAAACAATAATGCCCGTCACCACCAACAAACAAACACACAGCAATGTCACGCTTAATCGGGTTCGCATCCGAGCCTCCCAGCAGTTAAATCTTCCTGATTTTCTTATTCAGAACGTAACCAAAGTGACGGAGAAGAGCAAGATGAGTCAAGTTTGAAAGAGTCCGAGACTCACGTTTCGGCGACTTGGCGCCTCGACAGCAGCCTCGCACAATAGATGACTCACAAAGAACGAGACATCAAAGGAATCCTGTGCAAACACTTATCGGCATCGACGAAGCGGGTTTCGGTCCCAATCTCGGACCTTTGGTCATCTCGGCGACAGTCTGGGAGATCGATGCCGACTACCGTCCCGACGAGCTTTGGAACTCTCTTGCTCCCACAATTTCTCAAACCGGAAAAATCACAGCGGATCAGATTCATGTCGCCGACTCGAAACAAGTCCATCAATCATCGAAAGGAATCGGTCCGTTGGAACGCTCGGTGAGTGTGCTTTTGGAAGCGGCTGGTCACTCACTGACTGACTGGAACTCATTCACTCAATTTCTCGATCCCGTCTGGGGAACAGAAACCGGTGAACCGTGGTTTGATGACGCCAAACTCAAACTGCCGATTGATACTTGTGAAATAAACTCTCAACAACTTACCAGATCAGTTCTGACATCCTGGAACTCTGCAGGTCTCAAGCTGCGCACCATTCGCTCACGCATCGTCCCGGCCCGTGAATACAATCAATATATCGACGAGTGGGATAGTAAGTCGCTTTTGCTCTCTCGACTCAGCCTGCAATTACTGGACGGTTTGTGGGATCGTTCCGAATCGACGCTCATCGTCTGCGACAAACATGGCGCACGAAACCGGTACGACGATTTGATTGACGAAATCACGCAGGGCGAATTCATCTTTCGACTGGAAGAAGGCAAAGCCATCAGTCGGTATAAAGTCGGCGAGAGCGAATTACGGTTCCAGATGAAAGCCGAGTCTCATTTTCCGGTGGCGGTCTCTTCGATGATCGCCAAGTATCTGAGGGAAATATCGATGGAGTTATTCAATCGATATTGGCGTGAGAAGTTTCCTGACCTCAAGCCGACCAAAGGCTATCCGCAAGACGCCAAGCGTTTCCGCAAAGAGATCGAGAATGAGTGCCAGAAACTGGGCCTTCCCGAGTCCGATTGGTGGCGTTGTCGGTGATTGAAAAATCATTTACCTGATTCCTCAACTGGTTTCAGGAGATCGAAAGTCGTAAGATACTGTATATTCCAAGTCATTCATCTCCAGTCATCTCAAAGGGCAACAGGCTGATGAAGGTTGATTACGCGTACCTCGAAGGACAGATTGCTGAATGGCCTTCTAGACGTGCGATGATTCGTTTATTGAAGAATGCTGGCCTGAATGTGTACGTCGGCCAGTACTCAATTCGAATCGAAGATTTCTCACATTTTGTGTTTCAAAATTACGGTGGGGACATCTGCGAACCCACTATTGATGCAGATGCTGATTCAATCGAAGAAATGAAGCGAGAGGCAGCAATCGTGTCACAGGCTCTCATCTCAGCAGAAATCAAACATCGTTTCGAAATCTATCATGTTTCCAGTGAACAAGCCGTGGCTTATCTGCATCACGACTGGCCTCTCGACGAATAGAATGAGAGGTGATCTCAGCCACATGTCAATCTTTGGACTCATCCCCATTCACTGCGAAGTCACATACCGCGGAGAATGCTCCTCAAACTGCACTCGTAATTTTTTGACGATCTCCGGGTTCTTCTCGGCAACGTTGATCATTTCCAGTGGATCGGCTTTATGGTCGAACAGTTCCACAAACTCCGGGTTCTTTTTGCTCGGTGGATAGATCGTTAGTCGATACTGGTCGGTGCGCATCGTTTGTCCTCCGCGATAGGCACTGAAGGCAGCCGTCTTGCCGGGATGCCGAGGATCATCCAGCACAGGGCGCAGGGAGAGTCCGTTCAAGCTCAGTCCGTCTGTCGGCAGATCACAGTAGTCGGCGAGAGTGGGATAGAGATCAACGGTCTCGACAATCGCCTCGGTCAATTCACCCGGAGTTTTCAGCCCCGGCGTGCGGACAATGAGCGTACTGCGGACGGCACGTTCAAAGTTCGTATGCTTACCCCAGATGTCGTGATCCCCCAAATGCCAACCGTGATCGCCCCAGACAACGACGATGGTGTTGTCGGCAAGTCCGAGTTGCTCCAATTCATTCAAGACTTTACCGATTTGAGCATCCACGTAACTGACGCAGGCATAATAGGCGTGTCGTAAATCTCGATGATGAGCGGGATCGTTGCGACTCCCTTCTGGATGTTTGTAATTTCCGAACATTTCACCGCTGCCGTGCCAACTTTGAGGGGCAGTCCCTTCAGGTTTCTCTGGGTTGGGAGAGAGTGTGATCTCTGCCGGATCGTACAGGTCGTAATATTTTTTGGGAGCACAAAACGGCAGGTGAGGTTTGAAGAACCCGACCGACAATAAAAACGGTTGATCGTATTTTTTAAGTCTCTGCAGTGTGGAAACGGCTGAATTGGCAATCAAGCCATCCGGGTAACCTTCGTCCTCGACATCCATCGACTCAAACGGGGGTGACTGTCCACGTGTTCGACCTTCTCCACTCGCGTACCCGAAGAATGCGGGCCAGCCGTGGGTCCATTTGCCGGCAGGAAGTCCCACTTCATCCCAACTGAATGGCATTTCGAGGCGGCCGTCTCCCTGCATGTCGTAGGAATAGATTCTTCCGTCGGGATAGTGGCTTATTTTGCCAATACATACGGTGTGATAGCCGTTGTCTCGAAAGAGTTGAGGAAACGCGGTCGCTCTCTCTTCCTCATCGGCTTTGAGCAGATTCTTGATCGCGTCATTCGATTCATGGATGCGTTCTGTCGGGCGATGTCCGGTCAATAATGCGTAACGTGAGGCACCACAAGTTGGAACTTGCACGTAATGTCGATTGAAGATGCGAGCCGATGTGGCAAAGTGATCCAAATGGGGTGATTTGATGTGCGTCTCGCCGTAACAACCGAGTTCAGGGCGTAAGTCATCGACGGCTATGAACAGGACATTGGGACGTTCTGCGGCAGCGGTCAAAGTAGAGAACGACGCCAGGCAAATGACGGTCGTGAACAGCATTGTGACGTATTTCATGAGTTTCGCTCTCAGTAAACTGTTGTTAGACGACAGCCGAGGACGGACGATTTGCGTCCGGTGGATTAGACAAAATTGACACGATCAACTATGCAGTGAATGGTACCGACTTTCAATGAAATCTTCCTCTGTTCAACAATCAGCGATTCTCATTTTGACTGGATGAAGAGGTGGGAGAGTTGTCTTTGCTTTTCTGACAGCATGTTTTCAGTTATCCTAGATTATGCACGGCCCTCCAGGACATCATCACGATCATACACACGGTCACGGTTTGCAGAACCGGAAACGTCTCGGTTGGGCCTTTGCCATGTCGTTTCTCTACATGGTGGCGGAGTTCGTCGGCGGTTGGCTGACAAACTCTCTCGCTCTACTGGCAGACGCCGGCCATATGCTCTCCGATGTGTCGGCACTCGCTCTCAGCTTTTTCGCCATTTGGATCGCGGCACGACCTTCTCCCTCGCACCGAACATACGGCTATTACCGAGCTGAGATACTGGCGGCACTCGTCAATGGTGCGTCTCTCATCGCGATTGCGATGGTCATCTTCTGGGAAGCAATCCAGCGGTTTCAATCGCCTGAGGAAGTGGCCGGTCCGATGATGATGGGCATTGCCATCGGAGGTCTCGTGATCAATTTGATTTCGATGTCGATCTTGCATGGAGGTAAAGATGAAAGCCTGAATTTGCGGGGTGCGTGGCTGCATGTGATGATGGATGCGCTCGGTAGCGTGGGGGCGATCATAGCAGGATTAGCCATCTGGCAATTCGATTGGCAATGGGTCGATCCATTGGCTTCTATTCTGATTGGGTCGCTGGTGATTTATTCGTCCTGGAGATTATTAGCAGAAGCGGTCTCGGTGTTGATGGAAAGCGCGCCGGCAAACATCAACGTGGACGAAGTTCACGACGCAATGACCGAGGTGCGCGGAGTTTCCGAGATTCACGACTTGCATATCTGGACGATCACCAGCGGGCTGATCTCTCTTTCGGCACACGCGGTGACCGAGGATGACCGGCCAGATGTTGATGTTTTGAAAGAGCTGCGTGAAATGGTGCATGACCGATTCGGAATCGACCACGTGACGATTCAGATCGAACCGCACGGATTTGAAGAACGGCACATTCCAGTCTGAAAAAGAGGCTGAAATATAATCCCGATTGACAAAATATGCCCGCAAGCATAAATTGGACATCGTCGTCCTGTATCATCGCCTGCCTCAACTCATCAAATGGAGAGAGCTATGAAGCCTTCAAACTGTTCGGCAATGATACTACTCATCGCAAGTTTCGTGAGTTTTGCGCTGTCGGCAGATGAGCCGATCAAGTCTCAGGCCGACATCAAGAAAACAGCAGAAGAGTCTCTGATCGAGAAGGATGTGAGCGAGTCCCCCTTGAAGACGCCCGGGTAAAAGCCAAATTGCTCCACGATGTGTATTCGTCGACTTTAGATGTCATGCATCATCATTACTTTCGGGAAGACCGGTCTGCGATTCCCGCGAGAGTGATGGAAGATATCTTTACTGAGCTCGAAGAGAGAGAAAACATCAAAGCGGGTTGGATCAGCGTGAATGCCAAAGCGATGAGCATTGATCATGAGCCAGATACAGATTTTGAAAAACAGGCGGCAAAAACCCTCGCATCAGGTCAAAAAGATTATGAGCGGGTCGAAAAGGGAATGTATCAAAGAGCGACAGGGATCTCGCTGATGAATCGCGGTTGTCTTGGCTGCCACCTGGGATTCGGAGTCTCCGGCAAAAAAGATCGTTTCGCAGGACTCGTGATCTCTATTCCCGTTTTAGAAGATTGAGACGAGTGACTACAGCAAGAACAGAATCTCCAATTGTAAAAGAGCCCGGGTGATACTGAGTGAGTCTTCCGCTAACGCCTCGCGCTCTTTTGACTCACAGGTTTTGAGCATTCCGTGAAGCTCGGTCCAGGCGATTGCTGTTTTTTCGCAGCCCGCTTTGATCTCTGCTTGCTTCTGAGTCAACACGGCAAGATTCAAGTCATGCGTGGAGCGATTTAAAGTATCCATCGCTCGATAAAATTGATACTGGAAGGCTTGATCGGGTTTGTTGGGGCCGCGGAACCAATCTTGTACGTGTTCGGCAATGTGCCCTGACATATTCTCTAACAACGCGGCATGCTGTCGAGCGTCGTTCCAATCGAGTTCGTATTGATATCCAAGAGTTTGTTGAATGGCGACAAGTTTTTCCTCAATGTTTCTGAATGCCTCGTTAATGTCGGGATGTCGAATGGTTCGAAATGGTCGTGAAAATGTCACCCAAGAGGCAGGGAGATACGAAAAGGCATCGATGTTTTCTTCACGACTTTCGCCGCGCGAAACACAATCAGCCAAGTGAGAACAAAGTCCGTTTAACTCATCTGCCGAGGCGGCAATCCCTTGGTTGTCGGGAATCGAAATCAGTAGCGTCAAAGTAATTCGATCAAAGAGTGTTTCGAGTTCGGTGCGAATCCCTTGTGAGAGATAGATCAAGGTCTCCCGATCTAACCGTTTTTCCAACCATAAATAATTGTGAATCGATGTATCGAGAGTGATCACGCGATTCAAGTGTTGGAGGAGATGAGAGCTTCTCGAAACTCGAATGTGAGGCGTCAACGCATCCCAGAGTTTCAGAAAGTTTTGATACTCGGACACAATCACTCGATAGCTTTTTTTTTGGCGACCGCTTCTGCAAAGTGGCTCGCTTCCTGATGTGCCTTTCGAGCGATCAAGAGGACGCGATGCTGTTGTTGTCCTTTGGCATAGGCAAGTTCTTCTGAAATCGCTTTCATTTCGTAGGATAATGCGTCAGCCGTGCGCATCAGTTCCCGCCAATCCAGTTGCGGTTCGATATCCAGCAGAGTACACATTGCCTGATTGTGTTGAACCATGCGTTCCAGCGTTTTCTGCATCTCGCGACTGAGGTTTGGGACCAACTGAACTTTATGCGAAAAGATTCTCCAATTGGTGTCTACGAGTTGAGCCTGCGTTTGCAAGAGATGCGTCTGCTTCGTTTGTTGGCTGGCTCGTGCGAGAGTCGTGACTTGAGCCCGTAATTGATAACACTCACCGATGCTGGCCCTTAGCTCTGGTTTACGGTTAATTTCCTGCCCATATAAGACGGTCAGGTTTGTGGCATCTTGAGCGTAGTTTGCCAGGACATTTCGAATCTGTTTGATATCCCCACGATCTTGTGGTTTTTGGCCGGGTTGATTTGGGGGAGTGTTCGGAGGCTGACGCTGGTTCTTGTTTAATTGTGAATCGATCAGAATCTGTAAGATGCCTTTGACCACTTCGTTGGCTTTATCATCTGCGCTGACATGATGAGTCTGAGAGAGTAGTCCGCTACTGATCATCATTCCCACAAGAACAACAGAGAGTCCTCTTTTGAAGCCATCTGTTCGTAGGGTTTTCGCGAGATAGTTCATTTGTAGAATCCTGTTGCAGATGACTCTGTGAATAACCTGGTGTGGAAATAAGATCGTTCTCAAGCATTCACAAAAATGCTGATGATCTATTCTGTCTGAATCCGAGGCAGCATGCCACCTCGATCGTGAAACTTGTTCGGCGTGGAATCATGAGACAGTTGCGGAGCCGATATTCATGCAGTTCAGAAGTGTCGTGCCTGTCGTCGATAAGTGCTCGGCGTCACTCCTGTCTGCTTGCGGAATGAGGTGGTCAGATATTCGACGTGTCGATAACCACATGAGTTGGCGATATTGTCCAGAGTTAAATCGGTTTCACGTAATAACTCTTTGACCCGATCCAATCTCGTTCGTGTGATCATCTCATGCGGAGTGCATCCCAGCATTTTCTGAAACCGAAATTCAAAAACACGTCGAGAAAGAGGAATTTCTTTCAACAAATCGTTCACGTTGATGCCATTCGTGGCATGCTCACGAATGAGTTGAAGGGCTTTGACAAGTTCTGGGTCGTCGATTGCGAGAATGTCGGTTGATTGACGTTCGGCAATTCCCAATGGTGGTACAAACGCCGCTTCTGTCGAAACAGAATCTCCCTTCAATAATCGATCCAGCAATTCAGCCGCCCGGTAACCGGTTTGTGTCGTATCGGGAATCACACTCGAAAGAGGAGGCGCACACAATTCGCAGAGTAACTCATCATTATCGACACCGATGACGGCAATCTCTTCGGGAACAGAGATCGACAACTCTCGACAGACATCAAGTAACTGTTGAGCGCGGATGTCATAACAGGCCATGATCCCAATCGGTCGCGGCAGTTTCTGAACCCATGTCGTCAGACGACGCAATTCGCGATTCCAGGAATATCCTTTCTCTGTCCGCGAGCGGGCATGAAACAGTTCACAAGGACGATCCTGTTCTTTGAGGACTCGCACAAACTCGTCTTCACGCCAATTGGACCAGTTGAAGTGCGGCTCTCCACAAAATGCGAATTGTTGAAAACCGCGAGAAATCAAATGTTCGGCTGCGAGTCGGGCAATGGTCCGGTCGTCCGTCTCGACCCAGGGAATTCCCTCAACTTTTTGAGCCGCCGAGACATCGACCACAGGCAATCCGGTCTTTTGAATCGCTTTGGCGATCTCCTCGGTTTCAATGCGGGCGATGATCCCGTCTCCGTGCCAGTTTTTTAACCAGCGTGGTGGCTTCGCGCCGCGTTCCTGTTCGGGAAGGTAGATCGACCAGGGCTGATGTTCGCGCTGATACGCGGTAATCCCTTGCAAGACACCTCTTGCATACGCATTGGAGGTTTCAATGAGTAATGCCACAGATTTTCGATGTGTCTGCATGAATCAGTCACCCGTCTGTCACATCAAGGGCTGTGTAAATAACATCAACTATTCTGCGCATATTCTCATCATACTGCCAGTCCGAATTGCTACTCTATAATACTTGGAAATGTTTTTTGCGACTCCCACACACAGAGAGCCGACCATGCGTTGCCTGATCCAATTATTGTTACTGGCCTGTCTTCTTTCTTCCTCAGCATCGCTCCACGCTGCGGACTCTTTGTCTCTCCTTTTCCTGGGAGACAACAGTCCTCACCAGCCCTATCAGCGATTTCAGCAACTCTCTCCAGTGATGAAGTCGAAGGGGATTGACCTTACCTACACTGACGACATGCGTGAGATCAACAAGGAGACTCTCTCCATTTTCGATGGATTGGTGATCTATGCCAACACCACGAAGATTGAACCGGCACAGGAACAAGCTCTCCTCGATTTTGTGGCTGACGGGAAAGGTCTCATTCCTCTTCATTGTGCCAGTTTCTGTTTCCTCAACTCTGAAAAGTACATCGATCTGGTCGGTGCTCAATTTCAAAAGCACGGCACTGGAGTATTTCGCACGGAGGTTGTTGCCCCCGACCATCCTGTGATGCAAGGCTTTCAAGGATTTCAAAGCTGGGATGAAACTTACATCCATCACAAACACAATGAATCAAACCGCACGGTCCTCGAAACTCGAACTGCTGATGGGCATGCTGAACCTTGGACGTGGGTGAGAACTCATGGCAAGGGGCGCGTCTTCTACACGGCATGGGGACACGATGCCCGAACGTGGAGCAATCCCGGTTTCCATAATTTGATTGAGCGAGGCATCCGCTGGAGCTGTGAGCAAGATCCTGCAATCGCTGGCGCGTATCGAGATCGGCTTCCCATGACGAAGCTTGCTGAAGATCTGAAGCCTTTCGAGTACATCGATGTCGGTCCCAAGATCCCGACTTACACGCCGGGAGCAAAATGGGGGACTCAAGAAAAACCACGAAACATGATGCAAAAGCCACTCTCTCCCGAGGAGTCGCTGAAACATTATGTGACCCCGGAAGGATTTGAGCTTCAGTTGTTCGTCTCCGAGCCGGACCTCCAGGGCAAACCGATCTCGATGAATTGGGACGCGCGCGGTCGTTTGTGGGTGTGTGAAACTGTCGATTATCCGAATGAACTGCGACCTCCCGGACAGGGACGCGACCGCATCCGCATTTGCGAAGACACTGACAACGATGGACGTGCTGACAAGTTTACGGTCTTCGCGGAGAAGCTCAGCATTCCGACGGCGATTGAATTCTGGAACGGTGGAGCTATTGTTCAAAACGGCGTCGAGACGCTGTATCTCAAAGACACCGATGGTGATGATGTGGCCGACACACGAAAAGTCTTATTTGATGGCTGGGCATTGGGAGACACACACGGTGGAGTCAGCAACTTCCGCTACGGTCTCGATAACTGGATCTATGCCATGCAGGGGTATAACAACTCCGCCCCGACTATCGACGGACAAGAACAACAGCGTTTCCGCATGGGGTTCTTTCGATTCAAACCGGATGGTTCGGAAATCGAATTTCTGAGATCGACGAACAACAACACCTGGGGACTGGGGATCAGCGAAGAGGGTTTGATCTTTGGATCGACCGCCAATCATAACCCGAGCGAGTTCATGCCGATCCCAAATCGGTACTACGAACGAGTCAAAGGTTGGGCGCCCGAACGATTGGAAGGGATCGCCGACACTTACAAATTCGATCCAATCACCGACAAAATTCGTCAGGTCGATCAATTTGGAGGATACACGGCTGCCGCCGGACACGCTGTCTACACGGCTCGCACTTATCCGAAATACTTCTGGAATCGGACCGCCTTCACATGTGGGCCGACCGGGCATCTTGTCGGCACATTTCTGTTGAATCCCGATGGTGCCGGCTTTCGATCCACCAGCCCTATGAATCTCTTGGCCAGTGATGATGAATGGGCGGCTCCCATCATGGCCGAAGTTGGGCCTGACGGTCATGTCTGGGTGATCGACTGGTACAACTACATCGTACAGCACAACCCGACGCCGCAAGGATTCGAGACGGGTAAAGGGAATGCCTACATGTCGGACTTACGGGACAAAAAGCATGGCCGCATTTACCGGGTCGTCTACAAAGCCGCCGAGAAACAGAAGCCCATCGATCTGACAAAGGCATCACCTTCAGAGTTGGTGGCGACGCTCAAAAACGACAACATGTTCTGGCGGTTACATGCTCAACGGTTATTGATTGAGCGTGGTAATGATGATGTTGTGCCTCAATTGTTGGAATTGATGGAAGATAAGTCGGTAGACGAACTTGGCTTGAATGTTGGAGCAATGCACGCCATTCAAACATTGCAAGGTCTCGGTCAAATATCACGTAATCACAAATCTGTCCATGATACGATTGTTCGCGCTCTTGTTCATCCGTCGCGGGAGGTTCGGAAAGTTGCGATCCAAAGTCTGCCTTTAAGTGAGCGAGCAGACGAAATTGGTTTTGTCATCGCATCGCAGCCATTTGTTGAGAAGGATCATCAGCTTCAACAAGCTGCAATTCTTGCTATTGCCGATTCCATTCCTTCTGAAGATTATGACTCCGCCGGTGATCTCATCGCTCGATTGAGTTGTGATCAAGAGACCCTTGATGACAGATGGCTGAATGATGCCCTCACGAGCGCTGCGGCCAGACACGATGTTCATTTTCTGTCGACATTCTCGAAAGCCAGCGTGAATCCAGTAAATGAGACGTACGACATTATTTCAACGGTTTCAGAGCATCTGGCACGCTCAGAACCTTCGAGTGACAAAGTCAGCCTACTGCTGAGCAGACTTCAAACTGCAAAACCAGAGTTACTTCAATCAGTTCTGCTCGGCCTCAGCGAAGGATGGCCGAAAAACCACTCTGTCAAAATTAATGAGGGCGCCGAACAGGCTCTGCAAGTCTGGATCGAAAAACTTCCCGCTGGCTCCAAAGGCCAACTCATTGCGCTGGCTCCCAAGTGGGGGACCGACAAACTCGACCGCTATGCGGCAGAAATTGTCGCTGATCTGTTGAAACAACTCAAAGACGAGAAGATTTCGACCTTAAAGCGAATTGAGTCGGCTAACAACCTGATTACATTCCGCAACAGTGATCCGAAAGTGGTCATTGGTCTGTTGGATCTGATTGGGGCACAGACAGAGCCTGCATTCGCCAATGGTTTGCTGGAAGTCTTGCAACAATCACAGGCACCGGGAGTCGGTAACTTTATTGTCTCCAAACTCCCCGAACTGACGCCGACCGTCAAAGCGACCGCGTTTCGCGTCTTGCTCGCTAAACCGGGAACAACGGCTGCCCTTCTCGATGCCGCCAAGAACGGCAAGCTGTCCTTCTCCGAATTGTCACTTGATCAGAAACAGGCCCTCGCCAATCATCCCAATCAGGCGATTCGCGACATGGCGAAACCATTGCTGGCAATGGGTGGCGGATTGCCCAATCCCGACCGACAAAAAGTGTTGGCGTCGCTCTTGAGTGTTACTGAAGAGACCGGTAATCCTGACCGCGGAGTTGAAATCTTCAAGAAGCATTGTGCCAAATGCCATAAGCATGGTGACATCGGCGAAACCATCGGCCCGAACCTGACCGGCATGGCGGTTCATCCCAAAAAAGAACTGCTGGGGCATATCATTGATCCCAGCAAAGATGTCGAAGGAAATTTTCGCATTTATACTGTGGTGACGGACGAAGGTCGGGTGTTTAACGGCTTGTTGGCGGGCGAGTCGAAAACGACTCTCGAACTGATCGACACCGAAGCAAAGAAACATACCATCATTCGTGATGAGATCGAAGAAATGATTTCGTCCCGCAAGTCGTTAATGCCGGAAGGGTTCGAGAAACAGGTCACGCGCTCGGAACTCTCGGATCTGTTAGAGTTCCTGACGAAGAAAGGAAAGTATGTTCCGTTGCCGTTGGCAAAAGCAGCCACCGTGGTTTCCACGCAGGGGATGTTTTTTGACAAAGAAGGTGTGAACGAGCGGATGATCTTTTCTGACTGGTCGCCCAAATTCTTCAAGGAGGTGCCATTTCTTCTGGTCGATCCGCAAGGGAATAAAATTCCCAACACCATTCTGCTACACGGTCCTAACGGCAATATCGCTCCTACGATGCCTAGAAGTGTTTCGCTCCCCTGTAATGCCTCGGCGAAGGCGATTCACTTCCTGTCAGGTGTCTCCGGTTGGGGATTTCCTGTCGGCGAAAAAGGGACAACCTCGATGATAGTTCGCCTGCATTATGCGGATGGCTCTCAGGAAGATCACAAACTCTTGAACGGTGTTCACTTCGCCGATTACATCAGACGCATCGATGTACCGGATTCAGAATTCGCATTTGCTTTGCGAGGCCAGCAGTTAAGATATCTGTCCGTCACGCCGCAGACCCAGAAAGTGATTGAGAAGATCGATCTGATCTCAGGTGGAGACCAGTCAGCACCCATCGTGATGGCGGTGACGGTCGAAACACCATAAACTGACAGCATGAATGAAGAACTCTTTGATATCGTCGATGAACAAGACCGGGTCATTGGTCAGATGCCTCGGTCGCAGGTCCATGCAGAGAAACTTCTGCATCGGGCCGTCCATATCTTTGTCTTCAAGACGACCGGCGAAATGCTCATTCATTTGCGGTCTCCCGATAAAGACGAGCAACCAAATACCTGGACATCGTCGGCCTCCGGCCATCTTTCCGCAGGCGAAGATTACACCGAGACGGCTCATCGGGAGTTACAAGAGGAAGTGGGCCTGGCCGGAGATTTGGAGTTTCTTCACAAGTTTGATGCTTGCCGGGAAACGTCCTTCGAGTTCACCGGACTCTATCGACTCATCTCTGACGACAAGCCGACTTTTGATCCCGTAGAAATCACGAGAGGCGAGTACGTCACCCTCGACGAACTACAAAAGCGTATCAAAGCCAACCGTGAATCATTTTCCTCAGCATTCTTGGTGCTTTTCGAGTGGTATTGTGAAAATCAGTAAGCAGTCACTCTGCCTCGTCGATGTCTTGTTGCTGTAGAGCAAGTTCAGCTTCCGGTTCTCGCTGATAGGGGAGCCCTTCTCGATACGAAGCCAAGACTTTTTCGAGGCGTTGATGCTCGGACTGAGGTGCTATCGGAATCGCCTGTTCGGTCAGTTCGATTGCTTCTTCAAAATCACCGGTTCGTGAATGAGCGGCACCGAGCAAAGCAAGTGAGATCCACTCCGGGGAACAGTCCGGGTTTTGCTTTCTTAGTTCTGCCACCGTTTGTGCATGATAGAGGGCTTTCGTCCCATCTGTGAATGTCTCATCAATGCACCCCGCCAACAACCATGCCAGATTGTTATGCAAAATCGTGGACTCCGGATTATGTTTGATTGCATCCTGATACTCGGCAATCGCTTCCGCGTGCTGTCCCAAAGCTTCAAACGCTTTACCGCGAGAAGATCGCATCCCGGCGCAATTGGGAGACCAGTTTTGTCGATACTGAATGGCCAGTGTTTCTTCGTATCGACTTAATGAATTCAAGCATTCCATTTTGCGACAGTGTGCATCATGTTTGACCTTGTAGAGTGCAATGGCTTCTTCATAATGCAAAATCGCCTTTTCATATTTCTCTTCTTCCTGCATTTTCAGTCCTGCCTGATAATGCATATCGTAATCTCGATCCCTGACTCTGGCCCGTTCACGTGCAGCTTGAAGTTCTTGAGCACGCCGAATTTCTGATTGCACTTCCGCAACGGTTTCGTTCACGGTGTCTCGATAGAACTGCAAGGGGTCAGTGTAAAGAAAGATGACACGGACGAGAACGAGAAAGATGACGGCGACAATCGACCAGATCGCAATTCGCATAAGATCATTCCTGAGAGACAACAATGAATGATTTGAAGGTCATCATTGTGCCAAGAATAAAATCATTCCTCAATAAAATTATCACATCAACTTCGAAGCATGGCGGGCTTGGCGACCCGGGAGATCGGGAATCTCGGATTCATGCCCGGTCAGATCTTTGATGGTCGGGAGGTCGAATTCTCTCAGGAACTTGGGTTTATCGTGACGGCCGGCACGACGGAAGTCCCGCCAGATCGACTCGGCGACTTGTTGCCCGGCCAACTGTTTGACTTGAGTTAAATATTGGAAGAGCAGTTCTACTAATCTATTAAGCGAAATGGCATGCGAACGTCCCACTTTCTCGACAGCCCAATCGCTGAAAGAGAGAAATGATTCGAACGGGGAAGAATCAGTCCACAAGAGGGTCACTGTCTCGACGAAGTTTCCACTGTTGGCCGTTCGGTCCCAAAGTTGGGCGAAGCGGCGCATTCGTTGAATGTCCTGAAAAGGGACCAACTTTGTTTCCAGTATCTCATAAGGTGGTGCCGAAGCGTATTTCATCTGCCACTCGTCGTCGTGGCGAATGATGGGAGTCCCCTTGAGTCGCTTGAGAATGCCCACTTGAATCTCGTGCGGATTCATGGCCAGCAAACGATCAAAACCTTGGCCGAAACTTTCCAGCGTCTCTCCCGGCAAGCCGACAATCAAATCGGCATGAATGTGTACTCCGGTTTGAGTGGTCAGAAACTCAAAGTTCTCGGCAACTTTGTCATTCTCCTGTTTGCGGGAAATCAGGTCCGAGACATCGTCGTTGAAGGTTTGAATTCCGATTTCAAATTGCAACGCACCAGCAGGGAATTGAGCAATCAACTCTCGCAACGCTTCCGGT